>Ga0307436_1000018_pt1 | contig 79978 bp, 73 predicted proteins | sample SalMarWE160440MG_FD_202513 | JGI IMG/M metagenome (GOLD analysis project Ga0307436, IMG submission 202513) | Salt marsh sediment microbial communities from the Plum Island Ecosystem LTER, Massachusetts, United States - WE1604-40 | ecosystem: Environmental > Aquatic > Marine > Intertidal zone >...
ATAGTGAAGGCAGGCACGTATATACTGCCTGAGGACATGGTTTCCTGGCTGAAGAAGGGCGTCGCGGAATTCAGGAATAACAGGCAGGGCATCGGGGAGAAGGAAGAAGAAAGGCCTGAACGGGCCGGGAAAAAGGCGACAGGGGAGGCCGACCTGAAGATGATGCTCCGCATCTTGCGGTCGGACTTCGACAGGCAGCACGGCGGGTTCGGGACGCGGCAGAAATTTCCCAACCCCGAGAGGATCGATTTCCTCCTCTCCGAATTCACAAGGAGCGGGGACGAAGAGCTAAAGAAGATGATCACCCTGACGCTCGACGGGATGGCGTCTGGAGGTATACACGACGATGTCGCCGGGGGTTTCTTCAGGTACGCAACCCGGCCCGACTGGTCGTCACCACATTACGAAAAGATGCTCGATCTCAACGCGGGGCTTGCGCGCAACTACGCGTCGGCCTATATGGTTTTCGGCAAGGAGACATACCGGAAGGTCCTCGTCGGAACGATCAGCTATATCATGAATAATCTCTATGACCGGGAAACGGGGGGCTTTTACGGCAGCCAGGACGCCGACGAGGAATATTACGCCGCTAAGAAGCGGTCGGGACCTCCGCCCCGTGTCGATACCAACATTTACGCCGGTCCGAACGCCCGGATGATCACCGCCCTCGTGGCGGCCTCAGGAGCCGCGGGATCAAAGGAGTATCTCGAACAGGCGGAGAAGACGGCCGGCTTCATGCTCCGGCATCTCTACTCCAAGAAGGAAGGGGTCTATCGCTATTATCGCGACGGGGACAGGCATCTGCCGGGACTGCTCGCGGACAACGTCCTCTTCGGAGGTGCGCTCATCGATCTTTACAATGTTACCGGGGACGGCAGTTACATCGAGACTGCCCGGAACATTGCCCGCCTCCTTGCGGATAAGTTCTTCGACCGCCGGCAGGGGTTGTTCAGGATAAGTATCGCAGCGGCCGTTGTCATGCCTTCCGAGCCGGGAAGGCGCATGGAGTACAATGCCGCCGCTTCGAACCTCAGTGCGGCCGTATTTCTGCTCAGGATTTACGGGTATCGGGAGGACGCCGGACTTAAAGGTCTGGCCGCCAGTGCGATTGCACAGGAAAACTACAATTGCGAAACGGTCGGACTTGCCTCCGCGTTTTGCGGTGAGGCCTTCGAATGGCAGCTCCGGCCGCCCCTCGAAATACTGCTGGTCACCGCCGGGCGACCTGAACCTTTCCTTAAAGCGGTGAACAGTGTCTTTGTCCCGCTCAAGGTGGTCAAGGTGCTTTCGCTGAAGAAAGATAAGGCCGCCATCGCTCGTCTCGGATATCCCATGGAGGAGTCCCTGTACCTCTGCTCCGGAAAGAGATGCTATGCCGCCGTCACAAAGCCCGGGGAGGTGGCGGCCCAGATTAGAAGGTATCTGGAGAGTCTGAAACAGAAGAAGTAGGGCTGACGAAAACCGACTTAAGACCAACCCCTCCGAGCACTCTGAAAGATTGACAGATCCGCAAATCGGAACGTATAGGTTTTGCCGGTGAGGAGGAATTGCAGTCTGAAGCGGACTGCCGACGTACACTGACAACGATCATTGCTGTTGCAGCGCGGCTTTAACGGTGTTAGCATGTATTGTATTAACAGGGACAGGTTACCGTCGAACTTTGCGTCTCGGTAAACTGTTACTATATTTTCTCGCGGCCTTAAGGAGAGTGGCAAGGGCCGGGAAATACGTGATACAAGAGGTGATTATATGAGTCGGCAATATGAAATCGGGATGGTCGGGCTCGGTGTAATGGGCCGGAACCTTCTTTTGAACATGGCAGACCACGGATACGCTGTCGCGGGCTACGACAAAGACCTGGCCAAGGTCGGAGCACTGAGAAAAGAGGCGGAAAACAGGGATATTTACGCGGCCGACAACATGAAGGATTTCGTGGCCAGCCTCCGCCGTCCCAGGGTCATCATGATGCTCGTACCGGCCGGACGGGCCGTTGATTCAGTGATCGTCACCGTACTTCACCATCTGGAGAAGGGTGACCTGATCATCGACGCGGGGAATTCTCATTTCACCGACACCGATCTGCGTGCCGCGGAGCTTTCCAGGCAGAATATCCAGTTCCTCGGCGTCGGCGTTTCGGGAGGAGAGTCGGGAGCCCGCCATGGCCCGAGCATGATGCCCGGGGGGCCGAAGGAGGCATATGAGAGGGTAAGGCCGCTGTTCGAAGCGGTGGCTGCAAGTGTGGGGGGAGAGCCGTGCGTAACCTATCTCGGGCCGGGCTCTGCAGGCCATTATGTCAAGATGGTCCATAACGGTATAGAATACGGGATAATACAGCTTATCGCCGAGACCTATGACCTCATGAAACGGGGGCTTGGCCTGTCGAACGACGAACTCCTCGACATCTACGAAAGTTGGATGAAGACTGAACTCAACGGATATCTTGTAGAGATCACCTCCGAGATATTCCGGCGGGTCGACGAGAAAACCGGCCAGAGACTCATCGACGTTATTCTCGACGAGGCGAAGCAGAAGGGCACCGGTAAATGGACATCCCAGGACGCCATGGAACTTCAGGTGCCCGTGCCGACTATTGATGCGGCTGTTTCAATGCGGGACATGTCGGCCCTGAAAAGTGAGCGCGAGGCTGCGGGCCAGATGTTCAAGGGTCCCGCCGGTTCATTCCACGGCGACAAGGACGGCACTATTGACCAGCTCCGGGAAGGGCTTTATTTCTCCGTGGTGCTTACATATGCACAGGGCATGGCCCTTCTCGGAAAGGCATCGACGACTTATAACTACGGCCTTGATCTGCAAGACGTGGCACGCATCTGGAGGGGGGGCTGCATCATCCGGGCGCTCCTCCTGGAAGATATCCGTGCAGCCTTCGGGGCCAAACCCGACCTTCCCAACCTCCTGATGGACCCCCATCTGGGCCAGGAAGTGATGACCCGCCAGGATGCCATCAGGGCGGTGATGACCACTGCCGCCGGACTCGGAATACCGCTGCCGGCGATGGCGGCTTCGCTGTCCTATTTCGACAGCTACCGTAGCTCATGGCTGCCTGCCAACCTCGTTCAGGCGCAGCGCGACTATTTCGGCTCACACACCTATGAGAGGGTGGACGAGAGAGGCGTTTTCCACACGGAATGGAGAGAAAAAAATAAAGAAGAATAAGAGGTCCTTTTCGTGACGCCGGCGGCAGCGCTGGCATATTCTCTTCTTTTCGGCCTGCTCCATGGGATCCTGCCCGATGAGCACACGTGGCCCATTACGTTCAGTTATGCCATCGGCGGCGCCGGGGGAAGGGAAGGGATGAAGGCGGGGCTTTACTTCTCGGCGGCGTTTACCGTCCAGCGCATGCTTCTCTCGGAAGTGGCCTGTCTTGCTCTTGCCCCGTTTCTGCTTTCGCCGACGGTCAACGGCTATGTGAATATGATAGTGGGCCTTACGATGTGCATCGCCGGTGCTGTCGTGCTGAAGAGGAACTTTTATCCCCACTTCCACCTTTTCGGACATTGTCACGGCGAGGAATGCGATATGGAAAGTTCAAAACATGTGCTGACCACACGCCACGAAGAGCCTGCCGCTGCCCCGACTGCGCCGCCTGTGCGATGGACCATTGTGCACGGCTTCATCGCCGGCTTCGGCTTCGGCGGATTCTCGCTGTTCATAAACACCGTTGCGGCCCCGGCAATGAGAAACCCCTGGGTGGGGTTCCTGCCGGGTCTCCTCTTCGGATTGGGGACCATGGTCATGCTGGTAATCATCGGCGCCCTCTTCGGGGCATCGCTTCGGTGGACGCATTCGCTCACCGAAGAGGAAGTGAGGAGGATAGGGTCGCAGACCGGCGGGAGGACCCTTTTCTTCGGGGGTGTCCTTTTCGGGGTATTCGGCATCTCGATGCTCCTGGGCCTCGACAGGCGGCTGCCCGTTGACGCAGGCTACGTCCTGATAGGTCTCTTCATGGTCCTCATTGCCGTGCCTGCGTTCATCTATTCGTGGAGACAGGTGCTGGCGGCAAGAGAAGGCGCCGGCGGAGGGTGGTCCGTCAGAAGATGAGCTTTGTACAAAATGACAGAAAAAAATTGTAATAGTTCACTTCAGATGTAAAGATAACAGAGAGGGCCACAAAAAGCACAAAAGTCATAAAATAAGCTTCCTGATTTATTGTATTTGCAGTAACGATGTTTTTGTGCCCTTTGTGCCTTATGTGGCTATCACCCCGTGAACTGATTTTTGCGAATTGTGCGGCGTCAGTTATATGGAGAAAGAAAAAAATAAGCGTGAACTTACACAACCCCTGCGGCTCTGCCGCCTGCTCCTCCTGGCCATCATTACGGGGGCACTGGCAGGATTGGGGGCAGCCGTGTTCAGGGCCATGGTCGGTCTTTCCCACAATCTCCTGTTCCTCGGCCGTCTCTCCGTAAGCTACGACGCCGGACTCCATACGGCAGCCGGACCTTTCGGCTGGCTTATCATATTCGTTCCCGTTGCGGGGGCCGCAGTGGTAACATTTCTCGTTAAGAACTTTGCACCGGGGGCGCGGGGAAGCGGCGTTCCCGAGGTCATGGATGCGGTCTACTATAACCGCGGAGTCGTTTCCCCGATCACCCCGGCCGTGAAGGCGCTGGCATCGTCATTCTCTCTCGGCAGCGGAGGCTCCATCGGCCGTGAGGGCCCGATCATGCAGATAGGCGCCTCGCTGGGTTCTTTCCTCGGCCAGATCTTTCCCGTCGCTGTCTGGGAGCGAAATACGCTGATAGCCGCAGGCGCCGCCGGAGGGATCGCAGCCACCTTCAGCACGCCCATCGGAGGCCTGCTCTTCGCCGTGGAGCTCCTTCTCTTCGAGGTGAGCGCCCGCACTGTCATCCCCGTCGCCATATCTACGGCGACGGGGGCATATGTGGGAAGCCTCCTTCTCGGGGCCAGTCCTCCCTTTGTGATAACCGGCGTTGAATCCTTTACCTTCCAGGCTATAAGGCCGACTGTGCTCCTCGGTTATGCGGGACTGGGCGTGCTGACTGGGGCCCTTTCCGCCCTGTTCATAAAGACCGTCTACGGCTTCGAGGACGTCCTCGACAAATATACGCCCCAAAATTACTATCTGAGGCATATGGCCTCCATGTTCGTCGTCGGGCTTTCCCTTTATCTGCTCATCAGGTTTACCGGGCATTACTACATAGAGGGGGTGGGCTATGCGACGATACGCGACGTGCTTTCCGGTCTGCTTTCTCATCCTTATCTCCTCCTTGCCCTCTTTCTCCTGAAGCTTCTGGCCACCGCCATGACGCTGGGCTCGGGGGCATCCGGGGGCATCTTCTCGCCGTCTCTTTACATGGGTGCGATGGCGGGCGGACTTTACGGCATGGCCGCCCTTGCTCTCTTCCCGGCAGCTGCACCGGATGTCTCCGCCTTTGCCGTCGCCGGCATGGCCGGCCTGGTGGGAGGTTCGACCGGCGCGGCCATGGCGACGGCGGTGATGATCTTCGAGATGACTCTTGACTACAGTGCCATCGTCCCAATCATAGTTACCGTAGCAATCAGTTACGGTGTGAGAAGGCTGTTCACCCCGGAAAGTTTCTATACCATGAAGCTTGCGAGACGTGGACACGGCGTTCCGGAATCCTTTCAGACGAACATGCTCAAGCTGAGGAAGGCCCGTGAAATCATGGACGTGAGCGTCAAGACTATCCCCGTTGAAACGACACCTGATGAACTTGGGCGCATCGCTGTCCGGGAGCCACTCATCTCCTATTTCCTCGTCGAGGACGGGGACCACCGGATTACAGGAGTCATAGAGAAGGTCGCCTCCCCGGTCCTCCTCGAAAAATGCGGAATGGGCATGAGTGCAAACGAACTGGCGAAGAGAGATTTTATCTTTGTGCCAGAAAATACCTCCGTATCGGAAATCATCTCAATGCTGCACGGCGGAAAGGTCTCTGTCGCACTGGTCACAGCCCCGGGACCGCAGGAGATCTCAGCTTCAATGGTCAAAGGAGTAATTACAGACAGGCAACTAGGGGCGGCTGCCCTCGAATCTGCCGCCAGTTTTTCCGAGTGAAGAGGAAATGAAGAAAAAGGCAAAAGTCATCGGTGTCCTGATAATCGTTCTGATAGCGGTTGGTGCTTTCTTCCTCGTCCGCTCGCTTCTCCACAAGCCCCCCTCCACCCAACTTGTCCTTCACGGCAACGTCGACATCCGCCAGGTAGAACTCGCGTTCAATGGAAACGAGCGGGTTGCGGACATGCTGGTACAGGAAGGGGACAGGGTAAAGAAAGGTCGCCTTCTGGCCACGCTGGACACGGTCCGGCTCTCGCATGAAGTGGCCCAGGCGGAAGCCCGGGTGAAGGCCCAGTGGGAGGTCCTGGCCGCTCTTCTGGCAGGGACGAGGCCAGAAGACATCCGGAAGGCGCGGGCGGACGTGGAAGCAGCGGAGGCGGAAGAAAAGAATGCCGGGGCCGTCTTCCGTCGAAAGAGCGTGCTCGCTGAAAAGGACCTTATCTCGAGGCAGGAAAGGGACGACGCGAAGGCGGCGGCAGACTATGCAAAGGCGCAGCTGAAGGCGGCCAGGGAGTCCCTTGCCCTTGCCGTTGCGGGACCTCGCAAGGAAGATATAGCAGCGGCCCGCGCGACACTCAGGGCCTATGAGGCAGGGCTGTCTGTCGCGAAGCGGAATCTCGAATACGCCCATCTGTATGCACCGTCAGACGGGGTAATACAGACGCGCATCCTGGAGCCAGGTGACATGGCTTCACCCCAGACGCCGGTCTTCACACTCGCCCTCACGAACCCGGTATGGGTAAGGGCCTACATCCCGGAGCCGGACATGGGAAAAATACGGCTGGGCATGTCGGCGGAGGTGACCACGGACAGCTACCCCGGAAAGAGGTACAAGGCCTGGATAGGGTATATCTCCCCGACCGCTGAGTTTACACCCAAATCCGTCGAGACCCGGGAGGTGCGGACAAGCCTCGTCTACCAGGTTAGGGTATATGCATGCAACCCCGAAAATGAACTGAGGCTGGGCATGCCGGCCACAGTGATCGTTCCCCTCAATCAACCCGCTAAAGGCGCAACTTCAGTAGAAGACCGCTGCAAGGGCCGATGATCCTGATAGCAGCGGTTGGAAGAGTTTACGTGAGCGACTTTGCCCTCCTTTCGTTGCCGTTCTTGACGAATGGAGCGTCAAGAAGCCGTGAGTGTCTGAACCCGGAGGGTGAGTTTCACGGCTTTAGCGGAATAAGTTTAGAACGGCAGAAAGAGGGCTCCCCGAGCGAATGTCAACTCTTCCAACCGCTGAATATACAATGATTTCTTCCACATCATCGACCGGGCACCTTCTTTCGGGAGAAGAGGACGTCATTGTCGCCAGGGAGGTCAGCAAGAGCTTCCGGCCGGGGGGCCGTCTCGTTGAGGCCCTCTCACGGGTAAGTATGAAGACGCGCCCCGGGGTCGTCACAGGACTCGTCGGGCCGGACGGCGCCGGAAAGACGACCCTCATGAGAATACTGGCCGGACTCATAGCCCCGGATTCAGGAGAGGTGACCGTCCTTGGAATGGACACGGCCCGTCAACCTCTGAAGGTGCAGGCTTCGATAGGCTACATGCCCCAGAGGTTCGGCCTATACGAGGATCTCACGGTGCAGGAAAACATGGACCTCTATGCAGACCTGCAGGGAGTGCCGGTAGAGTCGCGACAGGAACGATACCCGGAGCTGATGCGCATGACCGGGTTGGGCACTTTCACATCCCGCCTGGCGCGCCGCCTTTCAGGGGGCATGAAACAGAAACTCGGCCTCGCCTGCACCCTCATACGTCCGCCGCAACTCCTTCTCCTGGACGAGCCTACCGTAGGCGTTGATCCCGTCTCCCGGAGGGAACTCTGGGCGATAGTGGCGCGCCTTGTGCGGGAAGAAGGGATGACGGTCCTTCTGAGCACAGCCTATCTCGACGAGGCGGAACACTGCGGAGAGGTCGTAATACTCCATGAGGGGGAGGTCCTCGGATCAGGCCCTCCGGGCAATTTCAGAAGGGAGGTGGAGAACCGCACCTTTGCGGTGAGTGTCGGCGGAATGAAAAAACGGGACGTGCAGGAGAGGCTTGCGGGCGCTCCGGCTGTCATCGACGCCGTGATTCAGGGGGACCATGTTCGCCTCGTGGCCCGTACCACTGAGCCTCCCGATGTCCGCACACTGCTCCCCGGCGCCGAGGATGTGTCCGTTCAGCCTGTTCCGCCCCGCTTCGAAGACGGTTTCATCGCGATGCTCAGGGAGCGACGGGAGGGTGAAGGCAAAAAAGCCACATCCCCCTCCCCTCCATCCCCTCCCTTCAAGGGTGGGGAAATATTACAAGCCTCTTCTCTGGTGGAAAGAGGCGGGGAAGTGGGGGCTCCAATAATCGAAGTGCATGATGTGAAACGCCGCTTCGGTGATTTTTATGCCGTGAAGGGCATCACGTTCGATGTGAGAAGGGGGGAAATTTTCGGATTGCTGGGGGCAAACGGCGCCGGAAAGTCCACAACATTCAGGATGCTCTGCGGTCTCCTTCCCTCCAGCGGAGGAAGTCTGCTGGTGGACGGCATGGACCTGAGGCATGCCGCAGCGACCGCTCGCGCAAAGATCGGCTACATGTCCCAGAAGTTCTCCCTTTACGGGAACCTCAGCGTGCGTCAGAACCTGGATTTCTTCAGCAGCGCCTACGGGCTGACGGGACGGCGACGGTCGGAAAGGATGGCCCTTGTCATTGATCAATTCGAACTATCCGGTTTTGTCGACACCAGGAGTCTGGACCTTTCGCTCGGCCACAAGCAGAGGCTGGCAATGGCCTGCGCCCTCATGCATGAGCCGGACATCCTCTTCCTCGATGAGCCGACATCGGGTGTCGACGCACTCGCGCGGCGTGAATTCTGGCACCGCATCAATGACCTTGCCGGTTATGGCGTCACCGTTCTGGTGACCACGCACTTCATGGAAGAGGCCGAATATTGCGACCGCCTGGCGATAATGTCCGCAGGCAGGATACTGGCACTGGGGGAACCCGGGGATATCAAGGCTCGCGCCGTCACCGACGAAAACCCTGAACCCTCCATGGAGGACGCCTTCGTCAGTCTCATCGAGGCGGACCAGCAGGCTGGAAGCGGCCCATGAAGAAAGACGTGTCACCCCGGGGAGGCGCCGCAATGAGGATGCGCGGGCTGGTGCGCAAGGAGTTTTTACAAGTGATGCGCGACCCCAGCAGCATAGCCATCGCCTTCCTGATGCCTGTCGTCCTCCTGCTCCTCTTCGGCTACGGGGTATCCCTCGATGCGGAGCATGTTCCGATCGCGCTCGTCGTGGAACACCCCGACGCCGACACGGCAAGTTTCACAGGCGTGTTCCGGCAGTCTCTTTATTTCAGTCCCGTTGACTTCTTCGATATGAGGGCGGCGGAAGATGCGATGAAGAAGGGGCTCGTCGACGGCATCGTACATTTGAGAGAGGATTTCAGCCGGCGGCTCAGAACTCCGGGCGGCGCACCTGTCCAGGTCATAGTCAACGGCATCGATGCGAACAATGCAAGACTCATCTCCGGCTATGTGGAAGGGGCGTGGTCGACGTGGCTCCGTCACATGGCAGGCACTCGGGGAACCTCTTTCGGTGTGCCCGTGCAGGTGGAACAGCGTGTCTGGTTCAACAGTGAGCTGAGGAGCCGCAACTTCCTCGTGCCCGGCCTGATCGCGGTAATCATGACCCTCATCGGCGCACTTCTCACGGCCCTCGTCATGGCCCGTGAATGGGAGCGGGGAACCATGGAGGCGCTCATGGTCACTCCCGTTACCATGAGAGAAATACTCCTGGGAAAACTCATTCCTTACTTTGTCCTCGGGATGGGAGGCATGGTCCTCTCGGTCATCATGGCGGTCTGGCAGTTCGGGGTGCCGCTGAGGGGTTCCCTGCCGGTCCTCTTCATCGCCTCATCGCTGTTCCTCCTCGTTGCGCTGGGCATGGGCCTTCTCATCTCCACCTTGTCAAAGAACCAGTTTGTGGCCGGCCAGGTTGCCATAATTGTGACCTTTCTTCCCGCCTTTATCCTTTCGGGCTTCATCTTCGACATCAACAGCATGCCGCTGCCGATCCGGGTATTTACACATGTGATAGCAGCCCGCTATTTCGTGTCCATCCTCCAGACGGTATTTCTCGCCGGGAACGTATGGCAGGTGCTGCTGCCAAACGCATTTGCCCTTCTGCTTATGGCGGGAATCTTCTTCGGGATAATCCGGCGGAAATCCCGTAAAAGGCTCGAATAAGTGCGAAAGAGAATATTCGCACTAATGATCAAGGAATTCCTGAGCCTGCTCAGGGACAAGAAGAGCCGTGTCGTAGTGGTGGTCCCTCCACTCGTTCAGTTGATCGTCTTCGGCTACGCAGCAACCTTCGATCTTACACACGTCCCCTACGCGGTTTACAACGAAGACAAAGGGGCTGCTGCGCAGGACCTGCTGGCGGGCTTCCGGGGCTCACAAAATTTCCGCGAGTCGGCGGTCATCACACATGAAGAGGAGATAAGGCCTCTCATAGACCATGAGAAGGTGCTTCTGGTGCTGCATGTGGGCCCCACTTTCAGCCGTGACCTTCTTCGCGGCAGGCCGGCTTCCCTTCAGGTCATTATCGACGGGCGAAATTCAAATACCGCAATGCTCGCACTCAATTACGTAAACAGCATCGTCCAGAGTTTCAATGAGAGGTGGGCGAGAGAGCACGGGCGGCGTGGACCACCGGCAAGGCTTGTGACGCGCGCATGGTTCAACCCCAACCTCGAAAGCCGCTGGTTCATAGTACCCGGCATAGCCGGTCTGCTGACGCTCGTCGTCACCATGCTGGTTACGGCCCTGTCAATTGCACGTGAAAGGGAGCAGGGCACCTTTGACCAGCTGCTTGTTACCCCATACCGGCCCGTGGAGATACTCATGGGCAAGGCCCTTCCCGGCTTCATCATAGGGACCTTCGAGGCGACGGTCATAATACTGGCCGCAGTCTTCTGGTTCAGGGTGCCTCTCCTTGGAAGTTTAATAGCTCTCTATACCGGCGTGGCCCTGTTCCTTCTTTCGGCCGTAGGGGTGGGACTTATGATCTCGTCCCTCGCCGTGACGCAGCAGCAAGGCCTGCTGGGGGCGTTTCTCTTCCTCGTCCCCGCTGTGATCCTTTCAGGTTTCACCACCCCGATTGCCAATATGCCGCGGGCCATACAGTACATTACTCTCCTTAATCCCATGCGCTACTTCATGGTCGTGCTCAGGGACGTATTCCTGAAAGGTTCCCCCTTCCATCTCCTTATCGGCCAGTTCTGGCCGATGGCCGCGATAGGCATCGTGAGTCTTGCCGCAGCCGGGTGGCTCTTCCGGCACCGCATGTATTAGACTATCTTAAACGTATCTTCTCTCCGGAAGTCATGCCTCCGTGCCCGGGAGTATCTGATGGTGAAGTCTCTTGAAAGAATCGGTGCAAACAAGGTAGTCCTCGCCCTGTCGGCGGCCAGGATGGGCGATGCGGTGGGGAACAGCATCCTTTTCGTCATCATCCCCCTTTACGTAGCCAAGCTGCCGGCGCCATGGTTTCCTCTTCCGGAGACAGTCCGCGCGGGACTCCTCATATCTCTCTACGGCCTCGTGAACGCCCTGCTTCAGCCCTTTGCCGGTGCAATGGCCGACAGGCTCAACAGGCGTAAGGTCTTCATTCAGGGAGGGCTGATCCTGATGGGCCTAAGCACCTTCGGTTACGTCTTTGCGAGCCGCTTTACGGATATCCTCGTACTGAGGATACTCCAGGGAGTCGGACTGGCCTTCACCGTAACGGCCTCAATGGCCATAATGGCGATATCCACCGAAAAGAAGACACGCGGCGGGGCGATGGGGGTATTCAGCACATCCAGAATGCTGGGCCTGTCCGCCGGGCCACTTCTGGGCGGATACCTCTATGATAACTTCGGCTTCAACGCGTCGTTCTACGCAGGCACCGCCTTCGTGGTCATCGGGATTGTACTTGTGCAGCTCTGGATCAAAGAAGTGCGGGTCCCGGTGAGTACAACCATTGAAAAATCGGCCTTCAAGGTTATCGACCGCAAACTGCTCACTCCTGGCATCGTCGGAGCCGGTATCGCCATATTCATCATGGCGGCCGCCTTTTCGATGATAACCCCACTGGAAAAACAGTTCAACATACGTCTGAACGAATCCGCCTTCGATTTCGCAATAGCGTTCAGCGCCGTTATGTTCAGCAGGCTACTGTTCCAGATCCCGGTGGGGCGGCTGTCCGACCGCCTCGGCCGCAAGCCCCTGATTATCGCGGGACTGATACTGATGGCCCCGGTGACAGGCCTCCTCGGAGAGGCCGGGACCACCCTTCAGCTCATCGGTCTGCGCGTCGTACAGGGGATAGGCTCCGCCGGCATCGCGGCCCCCGCCATGGCCCTTGCCGCGGACCTGTCAAAGGCCGGCGGGGAGGGGCGGCAGATGAGTATCACCACCATGGGTTTCGGCCTCGGCATTTCAGTCGGCCCTCTGCTGGCCGGGGTACTGGCGGTCTTTTCCTGGAGACTGCCCTTTATCATCGTGGGCATCATGCTGTTGGCCGGCGTCTGGGTCATTCATCGTTACGTTCCTGAAACGGTTGTCCGCCGCCGGGACCGCTGAACTATTTCTCAGTTTCGAATACATTCGGGATTGAACGTAAATCGAGGAGCACAGGAAAGCCGGTCAGAGGAAGTTGATAAATCCGGAGAGCACCGGCAAGAGGGTTATCTGATCGTTCTTGATGTGCGGGAATTTCAAGATTGACTTTTTTGTCCATTGGCCTAGAATTGTACTATGCGCAAGCGGAAAAGGTACCCCATATTCGCATCTGCCGTAATCAAGGGCAAGGATAAGCGTGTTTCCGCCCCGACGGAGACCATGATCGCCATCGCCAATATCTCCCGCACGGGTCTGGGTCTTTATTCTTATACGCCCATCGGTGAAGGCACAGTCGTTTCTCTTGACATCGCCTTTTCCGCCCATGGGAAGAAGGAGCGGCACGATACCGTCAGGGGCAGGGTCGTATGGGAAACGAAAAAAGGGGCACTCTATTTTGCCGGTGTTTCCCTGGATAAGAACTTGAGCCCTTCCGGACAGCCCTTCCTGTATGCATATCTACGGAAAATCATGCGCAAGAGCAAGGACGAAGAAGACCCGGCTGCCCGACGCCGCCTCGGAGGTTGACCGCTCCCCTCTTACCTGGGGACCGGATTGGTGATAAGATTGATCTATGGAGATTTATTAGGCCACTCTGGCCAAACTTACTCACGAGGATAAAGGAGGCAGGTCATGAGAAAGGTTTCTTTGGGAGTGTTGGTTGTCGGATTGGTTCTGGCCCTGGGCCTGAACGTGGCAGATGCGCAGCCGAAACCCTCCGCGGGGGGAATGGGTGGAGACCTTGCGGGCAGATGCGGGGGTATGATGGGCCCGGGTATGATGCGGGGTCCGATGATGGGTGGAGGCGGCCGCATGATGGGTCCGGGCATGACGGGAGGTCCCATGGGAAGATGTGGACGCATGACGGGCGCCTGCAATTGCGGTATGACCGGCAAAGGCATGATGGGCCGTCACATGGGGATGAAGGGTGAGATGGGCATGTCAGGCATGCATCATCGCCTCTGGCACTATATTATGAGCCTCGACCTTGATCAGAAGCAGAAGGCCGGGATCTGGAAAATCAAGACCGGCCTGATGAAGGACATGATTCGAAAAAAGGCGGACCTGCGGATTGCCGCGCTGGACCTCCATGAACTCCTGCATGCCGATAAGGTGGATATGAATCAGGTCAAGGCAAAGGTAAAAGAAATGGAAGGCCTGAAGTCATCCATGCTCCTTTCGGGCATAGAAGCCGCCGAGGCAGTTAAATCGAAGTTGACCGCTGAACAGAGGACAAAACTGGAAGACATGATGGAGAGTCCGCCGAGCTGCATCATGATGGGTGAGGGCATGACGAGTGGGAGCATGACCGATGAGGACATGTCCGGTGACGATATGACGGGTGATAACGGCATGATGGGACGAACACCTCAATCGTCCGATTAAGGCCGGTCGGAGGGCGCGGCACCGCAAGACCGCTGAAGAGGACGGAAGGTGGCGGGAAATGGTTGATTTCTCCGTCTCCCGCAGTCTTCTCAACGGACTTCGCCCCCCCTTAATAACATTTGAAGGAGGGAGGTTGATTATGAAAAAAAACGTCGGAGGCATAGACAAGGCGATAAGGTTCATTATCGGTATCATCCTTGGTCTCGTCGGCTTCTTTGTGCATATGGGCACGGGGCTGAGAATAGGCGCGTTCGTTGTTGCAGCCGTAGCACTCGTCACCGCCTTTACCGGTTTTTGACCGCTCTGGGCGGTGCTCGGGATCAGCACCCACAAGGAACACTGAGGCTGAGCTTTCCGGCTCAGCCTTAAAGCGAGAGCCCAAATTCCGAAAGCGCACGGGCGGTCGCCGCGTAGTCCACGTGATGGATGCCTTTGACGCCGAGGCCTCGCGCCACTTCGACGTAGAGGGCCCTGTCGTCGATATAGACTACGCTTTCAGGACGCACCTGCGCCGTGTCCAGGGCGATGTGGTAGATATCCTCGTCCGGTTTCCTGAAATGGACAAAGCAGGATACGATGAAGAAATCCATGAATTCACCCAGACCGTGATCCATGAGGCGCCGCTCTGTCAACTCCCGCCCTTCATTACTGACGGCAACGACTTTGACGCCGCATTTCTTCTTCAGTTCGCGGAACAGGCCGATCATCTCCGGATATGGTTTTGTCCGGAACATGAATTCCTTGAAATCATGTCGCGAGAAAGACCTCTTCTCATAAAAAACGACACGATCGAGGTAAGTGTCCAGGCTGAGCTTCCCTTCTTCGTAGGTGTCAAAGGTCAGATGGTGCCTGTCGTTGAGCACATCGATGTCAAGACCGAACAGATCGGCGGCCCTCTTCCGTTTCTCGCGACCCCAACCGTTTTCGAGCATAACGCCCCCGATATCCAGAAACAATGCCTTGACAGGTTGCATGGAGATCCGTCCTACACTAGTTCAGTGGTGCCGGCGGCCCGTCAGGCAGGTCAGGGCCGGCCTTACCGTCAAAAACATGCGAATCTGCAGAGGCCTTATCCGCTGCGCCGGTCGCCTGCTCATTTTGCGGCATCCTGTTATGAAAGGAGGGTTGAGAACTGATTGTGATGGTCCTCTTCCTGGGCAAGTATGCCTTCGAACAGCTTCCGGGTGACCACATCACCTTCCTTGGCAGCGAGGGCAACTATCTCCTTATAAAGCTTGATAGCACCTTCTTCGGCCTTCTTGTCGAGCTTCAGCATCTCCTGGGCGGTTGTACCGACGGTTATCGGGGTCGGCTTTGTCGTTACCTTCCCCCCGAGATAGTCGAGCCTCTCCGCTATCTCTTCCGCATGTTTCATCTCGACTATCGCTATGTTCTTGAAGACGCCTCCAACGGATTCGGCGTTGATGCCCGTTATCGTCACATGCTGCCACATGTACTGAACGCTTACCTGCAGTTCCATCGCGATCGCCTCATTGAGTTTGTCCTGTAGTTTCTTGCTCGCCATAGCACGACCTCCATCGTAAAATAAGGACCGGAAACCGGCCCAAACATTCCAACCGTCAGTTTTGTCCGGAATTTAGTTAAAGTCTAGCCTGTTTTCAGGCAAAGTCAAGGATACCGCCTCCCGGTACACTCCCGGCGAGGGATTAAGGGACTTGACGTCCTGTCAAGGCAGAGTCATCCCTCCGCATAGCTGTAGTTCTTCTTCACTTCCAGTAACCCCACTATGCAGATAGTCACCAGGCAGACTGTAACAAGCTGAGCAGGGCTGATGAGGGCAAAATGGAACCTTTCCCTCAGGAAGGGTGTGTAAATGCCGAGGAGCAGAAAGATGACCGCTGAGACGGCCCACACATTGATAACCCCGTTCCTGAAGAGGCCTTTCGAAAAAACCGGTTCGCTGTCAGAGCGCGAGATGAAGGCAAGGATGACGTGTCCGAAGATCCAGGCGGAAAAAGCAAACGTCTGTGTCTCTCCGAAACCGAAGTCCATATAGCGGGCGTAGAAATAGGCAGACATGACCGCCGAAAACAGGACGAGCCCGTTCAGGAAGATTTTTTTCACCACTCTGCCGTTGAAGACGTCCTCCCGCGGGTTGCGCGGCGGACGGTGATAAACATCGGATTCCTTGGGCTCGGCTACGAATCCGGCCGACGCGGCGAGGTCCATGAACAGCTCGAGGACGATAATCTGGATCGGGCTGAAGGGCATGGGGACCCCCAAAACAACCGGCAGGAGAAAGATCATGACAAGGGCGGCCTTTACGGAAAGATAATAGGTAACCCCTTTTCGGAGGTTGTCGAAAAATTTCCTCCCCTCGAAAATCCCCTGCGTAATGGTAACGTAATTATCATCAGCAAGGACCACGTCCGCCGCGTCCTTGGCCACGTCCGTTCCCCTGACGCCCATCGCTATCCCGATGTCGGCCCCCTTCAGGGCCAGGACGTCGTTAACTCCGTCGCCGGTCACCGCCACCACTTCGCCGTTTCCCTGCAGCGCCCTGACGATGCGGTACTTATGCGCCGGGGTCGTCCTGGCAAAGACGGAGACGGCCTTCACCAGCTCCCGCAGTTCACCGTCCGTCGCCCCGTCGACCTCTTTTCCCGTCATTATCCTGTCGGCCTTTATGCCGATCTCGCCTGCGATAAAACCGGCCGTTCCCGAGTGGTCGCCCGTGACCATGATCGTCCTGATCCCCGCCGCGGCAGCAGCCGCTATCGTCTCCTTTACCCCCTTCCGCGGTGAATCCTCGAATGCTATCAACCCCGCGAACGTCATCCCCTTCTCCACTTCAGGAAAGTCCAGCCCCTCTTCTCCCGGCTTGAGCTCACGGAAGGCGACCCCAATCACCCTCCGTCCTGTTTCCGTCTCCGCCCCGAGTTCATTCCTCATGTCGTCCGTTATGCCGTCGCAGGCGTCAAAGACTTCTTCGGGCGCTCCGCTCAGGAACAATTCATACCGGTCACCTTTCTTCCTTATCATCGCCTTCGTATTCCTGTTGCCGGCCCCGAGGTTCCTCTGGCGGAGGGCTTCGGAGGATGAAATATCCACTTTAAGCTTCTCCGCCGCATCCCTGATTTCCCTTTCCATCGGCAGCAATATGTATTCCGAAAGCGAGCCAGCGGCCTTTGCAATAATCTCTTCCCCCTGCTCCGCAGGAATAAGTGAAGCGATTCTCATCCTCCCCTCTGTAATGGTCCCCGTTTTGTCCGTAACGATCACGGTGGCGTTTCCCATGGTCTCGGCCCCTTTCAGCCTCTTCACCAGGAAATTCCTCTTCGAAAGGGTGTAGGCCCCGAGTCCGAGGACCATGGTTATGATGATCGGCAGTTCTTCGGGAATAGTGGCAAAGGCAAGTGAAAGACCGGTCAGGACCATGGTCTTGATGTCCTGTCCCCTGAAGATCCCCAGAACAGGGATGAGGACGGAAAAGAACACCGCCACAAAGACCAGTTTGCCGGCGAGGGATTTCATCGCAAGCTGCAGGGACGTCCTCGGGGATTTCACCTGCTTCAGGGTCCCGGCAATTTGCCCCAGTCTGGTATTCCCCCCGGTAACGGACACTTTGGCCTCACCTTCTCCGGCCAGCACTACCGTGCCGGCATAGACCTTGTCGCCGGCCTTCTTATCCTGCGGTAAAGACTCCCCCGTCAGGGTCGCTTCATCAACCTGAAGACCTATACCCTTCTCCACGACGGCATCGGCCGCGACATCGGCGCCCGGGGTGAGGACCAGGACATCGTCCGGCACGACCGTTTCGGTTGCTATCTCCGTGACCCTGCCGTCCCTGAAGACCCTGATGCCTGAGGCCGCTATCTTTTCGAGAGAGGCGATCGTCTTCTTCGCCCTGTACTCATTGTTCACCTCGGCAAGTATCAGCAAGGTGATAACGGAGAAGATGGTAACGCTGTCCAGAACTCTGCCCCAAAGGCTGTAGAAGAAACCGACCACAAACAGCAGCAGGATCATCGGCTCAATCACTTCGTGGCCGGCGATCTTCAGAAAGCTGATTTTTTCGGGTTTATAAATCCGGTTGGGACCTGCCTCCGAAATCTTCCTCCGTGCTTCCTCCGAGCTGAGCCCGCGCGTCTCTTGCTTGTTCATGCGGCGGTTGACTTCCTCCTTCAGGTGAGGCCTGGACTTCTTTCATTCCGGCGACGGCTGTGGCCGGCGTCTATGTATAATTACCACATATCCGGTACACTTTCAACACACTCGCATCGCCGTCCACTCCCCTGAAATTTCACGAAGGGGAAGATGATCGGGGAACGGCTTTATGGTATATTGGAAAGAAAAAGAGGATTTTGCCCGTCACCCTAAAAAGTTTATGCCCGTGTCCGGAGACTTTACCGCCATGAAAAAACTGGCTTTATTGATAGCGATTGTCTCACTCGCTGCAGGCCTGTTCCAGCCCGCTGCCCGGGCCGCTGACAAGAAAGCAGGAGGCCGGCCGGTCGCGGCCGGGGAAACACCTCCCGGCACGGCGCTGTCCACAAAGCTGTCGATAACGAAACACTCGATCAAACTCGGGAGCGGGATCCTCCGTTACACTGCGACGGCCGGTTACATGCATACGGGGACGGGTGATCAAAAGGCCGACATTTTTTTCGTTTCCTATGTAAGAGACGGCGTGGCAGACAGGAAGGACCGGCCGGTCACATTTGTATTCAACGGAGGTCCCGGCGCTTCCTCGATATGGCTGCATCTCGGGGCGATAGGGCCGAGGCGGATATCGAAGTTTTTCGAGGGAAAACCCCTCTCTCCCCCATACTCCTTGGTCGACAATGAATATACATGGCTCGACCTGACCGACCTGGTCTTTATCGATCCCGTCGGATCCGGTTACAGCCACGCGGCTACCGCCAAAGTGAAGAAAGATTTTTACGGCATGTCCGCGGATGCCGGGTCAATGGCGGAATTCATACAGCGTTATGTTACGAAAGAGGAACGCTGGCTTTCTCCAAAATTCATCGCCGGCGAGAGTTACGGCACTGTCCGGGCGGTGCTTCTTGCCGACAGGCTGCATGAGGCCTACGGTATGGATGTCAATGCCCTCATCCTGATCTCTCCGGTGCTCAATTTCCAGACATTTACTTTCGGTGAGGGCAACGACCTCCCGTACGTCTTGTTCCTCCCTTCTTACGCCGCTGCCGCCTCATATCATAAGAAGACATCCCTCACCCTCCTCCCTGATATCCGCTCGTCACTCCGTGAGGTCGAAGACTGGGCACTGAACGATTACATCGTCGCGCTGGCAAGAGGTTCGGCAATGACCGGAAAGGAACGGCAGAATGTTGTAAAGAAACTCTCGGCTTTTATGGGCCTTCCGGAGAAATATATCGAAAACAACAACATGAGGATCACCAGTGCTCATTTCATCAACGAACTGCTCTCCGACCGGAACCGGTTCCCCGGACTCCTCGACAGCAGGTATACCGGTATCAAACCTGCGGGCGACCTTTTCTACGACGACCCGACGATGGCCGGCACACTCGGCTTTTATGTCGCCGCAATGAACGATTACGCGAGGAGAGAACTGGATTACAAAAACGACCTTCCCTATGAGTATCTCTCGAAGAAGGCAAACTGGTCGTGGGACTGGGGATCAGCCGTCCGCGGATATCCTGATGTTAGCGGCAGGCTCGGGAGACTTATAAACAGGACACATTATCTGAAGGTTTTCATTGCAGCCGGGTACTATGATCTCGATGCCCCGTATTTCGCGACGGTGTATACAGTAACCCACCTGGGGCTGGAACCCGGGCTGAGGGATAACGTCACACTGAAATTCTACGGGGCCGGGCACCAGATGTACGACGACCTTCCGTCACTGAAGAAACTGCGCAGGGACATATCGGCCTTCATAACAAAAGTGCTGGCAGCCGGCCGAAAGAAATGAGCGTCAGACTGATCTCGCGCCGTTTTGAAACGTTATGGTTAAAGTGAATAATGTGGTCTGATACTTTTTTGGTCATGAAAGGACAGTTCGCTATCGTCCTTCAGGTCCTCCTGGGTGTCTCCGTACTCCTTTTCGGGCGAAAGCTTTTCTGGCTTTTCGTGGCCGCCGTCGGCTTCATCGCCGGCGTACTGCTGGCCGGCCTTCTTTTCCGGGGGGCCTCGGGCCCGGTAATACTCATCGTGGCAGCAGCCTTTGGGGTACTGGGCGCGCTGTTAGCCGTTCTGCTCCAGAGGCTGTCTATAGCGGTCTCCGGATTTATTGCGGGAGGATACGTATCCGTGGTTATGCTGCAGCACTGGGGAAGGGGGACAAGCGCTCATTTATGGGTCCCTTTTCTGATCGGAGGAATTCTCGGGGCGCTTCTGCTCTCGATGATATTCGACCCGGCCCTTATAGTACTGTCCTCTTTCATCGGGTCAGTCCTGGTCGTCCAGCCCCTCCCCATGAGCCCGGTACACGCGGGCCTGCTCTTCATCCTGCTGGCGGCGGCAGGCATGATCGCACAGGCGTTCGAAGTAACCCGTTTTTAGGCCGCCGATTGTCTATAATAGACGGGTGGTAAGAACATACGTCCTGCTCCTCATATCGGCGTACTTCATGGGCTGCTTAGCGGCCATACCGGCCGGACCCGTACAGATCGAGGTAGTGAGGAGGTCGATCAACGGGCGGCTGAAATCCTCCCTCCTTGTCGTCCTCGGGGCCTTTCTCGTCGACGTCTTTTACGGCATCATCGCCTTTTTCGGAATCGCGCCTTTTCTTGAAGAAAAGAAAGTGATGGCAATGTTCTGGCTCGCGGGAGGCATCATCCTGGTTATAATGTCCGTGTTCGTGATCCGGCACCGTCCGAAGAAAGAAATTTCTTACGCCGACACCCCGCGGAAAAGAAAGAGATGGGCGCTTCTGGTAGGAATTTCTCTTTCAATCATAAACCCCATGATGATACTGTGGTGGCTTTCGGCGGTTCGCATTTTTGAGGACGTGGGGTTGATCAGGGAGTTCAACGCCGACATCGCACTTTCTTTTCTCGCTGCTGCCAGTATAGGGCTTGCATCCTATCTTACCGGCCTCGCCCTCTTTCTTCACTGGGTGAAGAAATTTGTATCGGCGGCAAAGCTGCGACGCGTGAACCAGGTATTCGGCGTGTTTCTTCTGCTCATCGGATTATATTTCCTCTTCACGTCCGTTCACACCCTCTTCTTTTGAGACTGCCCGGGAGGGGCCTGCCAGCCATTTCCCGAAGATCACCAGACGTCAGGTCCTCATTCATGTGGAAGACAAATGGAATCATGTCGTCATTACAAGACTTTTTCGCCGCCCCTTACAGACTGTCTTGCAACGTCAGGGCGAGCTTATCCCGGTTCAGGGTAGCCGATGCGGTCCATCCCCATGTATGGCCTGAGGACAGGCGGAACAACGACAGATCCGTCTTTCTGCTGGTAGTTTTCCAGGACCGCCACGAGGGTCCTGCCTATGGCCAGGCCCGACCCGTTCAGTGTATGCAGGAATTCTGTGCCCTTTTTCCCATCTCGCTTGAACCTTATATTCGCCCTTCTGGCCTGAAAATCCACGAAATTCGAACAGGAGGATATTTCCCTGTAACGGTTCTGCCCCGGGAGCCAGACCTCCAGGTCGTAAGTCTTCGCCGATGAAAAGCCGATGTCGCCGGTGCAGAGTGTAACCACCCTGTAGGGGAGACCGAGTCTCTGGAGGATGTCTTCCGCATCGGCGGTGAGCTTCTCCAGTTCATCATAAGAATCCTCCGGTTTCACGAACTTCACGAGTTCCACCTTGTTGAACTGGTGCTGCCTGATGAGACCTCTCGTATCCTTCCCGTAGGAGCCCGCTTCGCGCCTGAAGCAGGGCGTATAGGCGGTATAGTACAGAGGAAGGTCCGCCTCCTTCAGTATCTCATCTCGATGTATGTTGGTCACAGGGACTTCCGCTGTCGGTATAAGATAGAACTCAGGGTCTGCAATCCTGAAGAGTTCCATCTCGAATTTCGGCAGCTGGCCGGTACCGGTCATGCTTTCCCGGTTCACCAGCACCGGGGGGAATACCTCTTTATACCCTTTTGAGGTATTGAGATCGAGCATGAAATTCATGAGGGCCCTCTCCAGTCTCGCGCCGGCACCTTTCATCAATGCGAACCGTGCGCCGGCTATCTTGGACGCACGCTCGAAATCTATAATGTCCAGGGTCTCTGCAATATCCCAGTGGTTGAGGGGCTCGAAATCAAACTCTCCCGGCGTGCCCCACCTGCGTATCTCGACGTTCCCGGTTTCATCCCTTCCCACAGGAACGGACTCATCGGGGATATTCGGGATTGTCAGCAGGAGCGCCCCCGTCTCTTCTTCAAGGGACCTCAGCCGTTCATCGAGAGATTTTATCCTTTCGGAGACGCCCTTCATCTCCTCCAGTTCGGCCGCCGCGTCTTCCTTCTGTCTCTTCTTCCGTCCTATCTCCTCCGAGACGACGTTCCTCCGGTTCCTCAGTTCTTCGGCCTCTTTGAGTACGGATATGCGCCTCTCGTCGATGGAAAGGAATTCCGGCAGAGGAAATTCATACCCCCTCTTTTTCAGGGCTTCTCTCACATGTTCAACGTTCTCTCTCACATACCGCGCATCGAGCATACACTTATAGTCCTTTCCCGAATATGGAACATACTATAGCCCAAGAAGATAAACAAATGAAGGTCACACAGGCTCACGCAGAGACCGGCATGAAATCCTAGTAAAACCCCATCGCCTCCCTGACAAGCGCCATGGTCTCCTGCGCCGCCTTCCTCGCCTTCCCGTTCCCGTGTTCCGCGATCTCTCTTAGACGGGCGGGATTGTCCAGCAGCTCCGCCCTTTTCGCCCAGATTGGCTCGAGTACCTTGAAGACATTCCCGATGAGAACTTTCTTGCAGTCGATACATCCGATGCCGGCCGTTCGGCAGCCTTCGGCCACCCGCTCCTGCTCCTCTTTCGTGGAGAAGATTTTGTGGAGCTGGAATACCGGGGACAGTTCAGGATTGCCGATATCCGTCCGCTTGACCCGGGCCGGGTCGGTAGTCATGGTCAGTATCTTACGCTCCACTTCCTTCGGTGTATCCGAAAGGTAGATGGCGTTGTCGTAGCTCTTGGACATCTTCCTGCCGTCCACGCCCGGGACCTTCGGGAATTCCGTCAGGAGTGCCTCGGGCTCCGGAAATACCTCCCCGTAAAAGTTGTTGAACCTCCTGGCGATCTCCCGCGATATTTCCAGATGGGGGACCTGGTCTACGCCCACCGGCACATGACTGGCCCTGTAAATGATAATATCGGCAGCCTGAAGCAGGGGATAGCCCAGAAAGCCGTACGTCGCAAGGTCCCGTTCCTTGAGCTCCTGCTGCTTCTCCTTGTAGGTGGGAACGCGCTCCAGCCATCCCAGGGGGGTGATCATCGAAAGAAGGAGATGCAGCTCGGCATGTTCGAGTATCCGTGACTGTATGAATATCGTGCACTTTTCCGGGTCCAGGCCGGCCGCAAGGAAATTTACAAGCAGATCGTCGACCGATTCACGGACAGCCTTAGGGTTGGCGTATCCGACAGTGAGGGCGTGCCAGTCTGCGATAAAGTAATAGCATTCATATTTCTCCTGCAGTCTGACCCAGTTCTGGATGGCTCCCACGAGGTTGCCGATATGAACTTTGCCGCTCGACTGCATGCCGCTTAAAACTCTTTCCTCTTTCATGACTCTCCTTTGTTACCGATCCGATAGCTCAACATCCTCTAATAGTAAACCTTGAACAGCCGCAGGAAAAACCTGATAAAAGGCGTGATGAAGGCATCTGCGATGCCGGTATAGAGAAGTATAATAACAATGATAAACCCGTAAGGCTCGATCCTGCTGAAAGTAGCGGCCTGCCTGAGGGGAAGAAAACCGGTAAGCACCCGTCCTCCATCCAGGGGAGGAATAGGGATCATGTTGAACACGGCCAGTATCACATTGATGACGATGCTCGACGTAAATATCATAGCCAGCGGCCTGAACACCGTCTCGACAAGAGATGGGGATACGAAGGCGGCCGCGGGCACGATGACGCCCCTCAGAACAAGAAAGCTCAGAAAAGCAAGGATAAAATTCGTTATGGGGCCGGCTGCGGCTGATATCGCCATGTCCCTTTTCGGATCCTTGAAGTTCATCGGATTAATTGGTACCGGCTTCGCATAGCCGAACACGAACTTCCCGTGAGTCGCGACAATCAGTATAAAAGGAAGCAGGATCGTCCCGAAGATATCTATATGTGCTATCGGGTTCAGGGTAAGACGTCCCAGCATCTTGGCGGTGGGATCTCCCAGTTTATTCGCCACCAGGCCGTGGGACACCTCATGGAAGGTTATCGCTATCAGAACGGGCAGTGCCGATATCAGAAGCTGTCGTGCGATGTTAGCAGGATCCAAAATATCTTACCTTTGAGCCTTTTGAAGGAGTATTTGTTCGTCGTTCCCGCAAGCGAAGCGAGCCTGCCTGTCCGGCAGGCAGGCAGGTCGGGCATCTCGCAGCGGGTCTTCGCTGAAAGTCGCTACGACCGGAATGACAAGCCTCTCCGGACTTGTGTCGTTATGTATAAACAAGACGCAGAAAACTACCGGTGACCGCCCCGACTCTATTCCCTCACGTCGTCGCACGCAAGGGTGCTCTGAGGTTGACCGACGGTATCGGAAATCTTCCATATGAGTTCGAAATTACAGACGATAACTTCCGGTTCGCCGTAACTATTATTCATAATCTTCCTGTTGCTGTCAACGGCCAGGAGGAGGTCATTCGCTTTCAACAGTGAGCCGTCATAGCCGGCGTCCCTCAGCTTCTCCCTGACCCTGTCCAGGAGAGCAAGACAGAGGGATTCATCGATCAGACCGTTGTAGACCGCCTTGGCGAGGTCCATTGGCATATAGAGCGGCCCCCTCTCGGCGACGGAATAATCAGGGCCGTTATAATAACCGCGGATCGTTATATAATTATGGGCTTCCTGCAGGATGGGATTGCCCTCGGGGTCCAGGATCTTTTTGTGTGAATCGTATCTCCTGAAATCGGCGGAGGGCTCTATCTTCGTACTTCCGGTCATATATATGGCCCTCACGTAGACCGACGGTATCCCGATCCCGTTCAGCCTGTTGGCGATGGCGAATTCTTCGAAGGGGCTGTTGATCCCGTACCTGCGTATCTTCGGATCGTATCTGTCCTCGTCCTCCTCATCGGGCATCTCGCCCACACGCGATGTCTTCCAGACGAGATGGATGTTGTCCTTCGTTATTGTATAAAACACCTCTTTTGTCGCTGACAGCTTCAGGGAAGGGGTCTTCCTCCATCGTTCCGGAAGAAAATAATCGAACAGGCGGGCATTTCTTCCCACTACCCACAGATGGCCGCCGGTGCTCTCCGCGTGTCCGTACATATAAGGCACGCCGAAAACCTCCATCCCCTTAAGGTGTGCGGGAAGCGGAGTAGGCTTGAAGCGGTCCCTCTGGTCATCCAGATAGCAATGCCTTCGCGACTGCTTGACGGCGTTCTCGTGCTCGGCGGTCCTCAGAAGGAGCTCGTAATCGATCACTGCATACCTGCCCTCGTGAATAAGCCTGTACAAAAGGGCCACCTGTTGCGCCGGCACCTCGATATCTTCCTCAGCCCGGCCCGTTTCCTCGATGACAACTGTATCATCTTCGCTGATGATGATATGCTCAGGCTTCATGTCAGCAACGAGATATCCCTTCTTCTGAAGGTCCGAGATCACCTTGTAATTGATTATTTTCAGGTGTTCCGTAATTTCATTGTCATTGATGTCTATGTGTTCGAAGATCTCAAAAAGGTTTTTCCCTTTTATCCACGCGTAGACCATCTTGTATTGTTTAAGGATGTCCAGGTTGATGCCCGGATGTTTCGCCTGTATACGGTTGATCTTGGACCGCGACCTGCCGCTCTGCCACGGCTGCATTTTCTCCGGCGGGACATAAATGGCCAGGGGGCGCTGCGTTCTTACCCTCATTTCCCTGGGACCGTACGTGCTCTCCCTCATTTCCATGACCAGGGAAAACTCTTCCCACGGGCTGTTGAATTCGGCGTCGCAGAACTCCTGAAGAGTATGAGTGTCGATCGGGACATCTTCCCCCACCCTGCAGTTCTTTACAACGAGGTCGAGGCTTCTTCCGTTCACCTTCTTCGTAGGGACCCTGTAGACCGAACTCGTCCCTTTAAGCCTTACCCTGTGTCCGTTAAACCATTCCTTTTCATACCAGTTGCCGAGATCGAAATGTTCGAGATAAGGTTCTGCAAAGCGGGTGAGATAGAGATCGCCGCCGTCACTCGTTTTTACATGGAAATACACCACGTGCAAAACGTTGACCAGCGATTTCTTTGAGGTTAATTGTTCCATGGTTTAAGTTGCCCGGAATGACGAAATCCACGATACCAGGCCTTTTTCTGTCATTCTCGCAAGCGTAGCGCGTCGGGAAACCTTCTTGGCCGCACGCTTTCCACCCCCTGATGCCTTACAATCTTCCCTTCATGACGCTCCCAAAAGGGCGAGGGAGTACCGGGTTCAGCTTTTACCCAAGGCGTTTTTTCAGCTCCTCAAGCTGCCTGCCCAGCCTTTCCGGCAGCCGGTCGCCGAATGTCGCAAAATGTCTCTCTATATCGGGTAATTCCGAGACCCATGCCTCGAGGTCTATCCTCATAAGTTCTTCCATGTTTTCCCGAGGTATATCGAGTCCCGAAAGGTCCAGATCGCCCTCGTTCGGCAACAGACCGACGGGCGTCTCCCTTGCGCCGACCTTGCCGTCGACCCTTTCGCACATCCATTTCAGCACCCTGCTGTTGTCGCTGAACCCCGGCCACAGGAACGCGCCTTCGGGGCTCTTCCTGAACCAGTTCACATAAAATATCCTCGGGGCCCTGGCGCCGAGCCTGTCGCCCATGTCAAGCCAGTGCCGGAAATAGTCTCCCATGTGATAGCCGCAGAAGGGCTTCATGGCAAAGGGGTCGCGGCGAAGGTTGCCCACGGCACCGATATTTGCCGAGGTCGTCTCGGAAGCGGAAGTTGCACCCAGGAAGACGCCATGGTCCCAGTCATATGCCTCATGGACCAGTGGTATGACACTGGCACGGCGGCCGCCGAAAATGAAGATGTCTATGGGGACACCTCCAGGGTTCTCCCAGTCCGTGCAGATGACGGGGCATTGAGATGCCGGGGCCGTGAACCGGGCATTGGGATGGGCCGCGTCCGCCGTGCTCTGCGGCGTCCAGTCCTTTCCCTTCCAGTCGACGAGGTGGCCCGGCACTTCGTCGGTCATGCCCTCCCACCACACGTCTCCATCGTCGGTAAGGGCGCAGTTGGTGAAAATAACATTTTCCCTCACCGTGTCCATCGCCACGGGGTTCGTGTCATAAGATGTGCCCGGCGCCACACCGAAGAAGCCGTTCTCCGGGTTTATCGCGTGAAGACGGCCATCGGGGCCGATCTTCATCCATGCGATGTCGTCGCCTATGCACTCACATTTCCATCCGGGGACGGCGGGCCTCATCATTGCCAGGTTGGTCTTGCCGCAGGCCGAAGGAAATGCGGCGGCGATGTGGTACTGTTTGCCCTGCGGATTAGTGAGGCGCAGAATGAGCATATGCTCGGCCATCCATCCTTCACGCTTTGCCATGGCGGATGCTATACGCAGTGCCAGACATTTCTTCCCGAGCAGGGCGTTCCCGCCGTAACCGGACCCATAGGACCAGATCAGGTTCTCCTCAGGGAAATGACTGATGTATTTTTGTTCAATGGGGGCGCAGGGCCACAAAACATCTTCCTGCCCTCCGGCAAGAGGGGCGCCGACTGAATGCAGACAGGGGATAAATTCCCCGTCCGTGGAGAGCATATCGTAGATCCTTGCGTCTACACGGGTCATGATGTGCATGTTGCAGACCACATAGGGGCTGTCCGTCAGTTCAACGCCTATCTTCGAGATGGGAGAACCGACAGGCCCCATCGAAAAAGGAATCACATACATGGTGCGTCCTTTCATGCAGCCCTTATAGAGGTCCCGCATCGTCTTCTTTAGTGCGTAGGGCGCCAGCCAGTTGTTGGTGGGACCCGCGTCTTCCCTGCGGGACGTACTGATAAAGGTACGGTCCTCGACGCGGGCAACATCACTCGGGTCGGAGCGGAAAAGAAAACTGTTGGGTCTCTTCGTCAGCGCAGTGGAGCTGCCGGCAGCTACCATCTTCGCCATCATCCTGTCATATTCTTCTTTAGTGCCCTCACACCAGTAAATACTGTCGGGCCGGCACATTTCGGCGACATCTTTGACCCAATTTTTCAGTTTTTCGTTTTTCACAGCACTCTGCATAGGGCTCTCTCCTTGGAAACTTTTTTCCCTCAGCCGCCTCAACTCCCGTGAAACCGCCCATGCGGTCCTCCGCAATGATACAATACGCTTTGGAATACTTACTATTCTAGAATAATGCGAAGTTTCCAGTCAAAATATCAGGGTTTATCTTGTTGCCGGGGTATGATATAATGTGCGCGGCGATAAGCAGATGACCGTGGGAGATTTTTGGATTTCGCGCGGATTGTTATATAATTAGAGCTTAATAGTTTATGTCGGCGATTGTCCTGATACCTGCGCGCTATGCATCCACCCGTTTTCCGGGCAAGCCCCTTACTCTCCTCAAAGGCCGCCCCGTTGTTCAGCATGTGTACGAGAATTCGCTGCGGTCCCGCCTCGCCGACGATGTCATCGTTGCAACGGACAGCGAGACGATCTTCGAAACCGTGTTGTCCTTCGGGGGGAAGGCTGTTGTAACCTCGGGCGACCATGCTTCCGGCACCGACAGGATCGCCGAAGCGGCCGCTTCGATGGACCACGACATAATCGTCAACGTCCAGGGAGACGAGCCGTTGATACGGGGAGAAATGATCGACGAGGTCATAACCCTACTCGATGACCGGGCAGCTTCAATCGGTACACTGGCAAAGAGGATCACCCTCTGGCGGGAAGTATTCGACCCCAATGTCGTGAAGGTTGTGCTCGACCCGGAGGGTTTCGCCTTCTATTTCTCACGAGCCCCGATACCATACCACAGGGATCTTTTCGGCGCTGAAGCGCGGAGGGGCGGAACTGAGGAGGGCATCTGCACGGCCGGGACTTCAGGGTTCTTCATGTACAAGCACATCGGAATATACAGCTACCGGAAGGACGTGCTTGCCGCGCTGTCTTCACTGCCTCCCACCAGACTGGAGGGCATAGAGCGCCTGGAACAGCTTCGCGCCATCGAGAACAATTTCAGGATCAAGGTGAGGGAGACTTTTTTTGAAACCATGGGGGTTGACACTCCCGAGGACTTGGAAAGGATAGAAAAATGCCTAAATTCATCTTCATAACGGGCGGAGTACTGTCGTCACTCGGCAAGGGTATTGCCGCAGCCTCGATCGGGGCATTGCTCGAAGCGGGAGGCCTGAAGGTAACGATCCAGAAGCTCGATCCCTACATCAACGTCGACCCCGGCACGCTTAGCCCCTTTCAGCACGGTGAGGTCTTCGTCACCGACGACGGGGCCGAGACGGACCTTGACCTCGGACATTACGAGCGGTTCACACACATAAGGACGTCCCAGGGGAACAATTTCACGACCGGAAAGATCTACTATAATGTCATTTCGAAAGAGCGGCGCGGCGATTATCTCGGTGACACGGTGCAGGTGGTCCCGCACATAACCGACGAGATAAAGCAGGCGATCAAGTCTGTGGGCGACAACAACGACGTGGTGATCGTCGAAATCGGCGGCACCATCGGGGACATAGAAAGCCTGCCCTTTCTCGAGGCCATAAGGCAGATGCGGTATGACGTCGGGCGCGAGAACGTCCTCTATGTCCACCTCACGCTGCTGCCCTACATAAAGACCTCGGGGGAACTGAAAACCAAGCCGACACAGCATAGCGTGAAAGAGCTGCGCGCCATAGGTATACAGCCCGACATCCTCCTCTGCAGGACCGACAGGGCTCTGCCCCCGGATGCGAAGAGGAAGATAGCCGTTCACTGCAACCTCGACGGGGACGCGGTCATCAATGCCATGGATGTTGAGACAATCTACGAGGTGCCGCTGGCCCTCAGCGCGGAGGGCCTCGACCAGCAGATCATCAGGAAGCTGGGCCTCCCCCAGGCCGAGGTGGAACTGGGCACGTGGAAGGATATCGTGAGGAAGATAAAGGAGCCGCGGCACGAAGTTACAATCGCCATCGTCGGCAAATACGTCGGCCTCAAGGATTCATACAAGAGCCTCACCGAGGCATTGATACACGGCGGGGTGGCAAATGACTGCCGCGTACACCTGCAGTGGATAGACTCCGAAGAGGTTGAAGTCCATGGGCCGGCAGACTACCTCTCCGAGGCGGACGGCGTCCTGGTACCCGGCGGCTTCGGCTACCGTGGCATCGAGGGCAAGATCGACGCCGTACGCTACGCCAGAGAGAAGAAGATCCCCTATTTCGGGATATGTCTGGGGATGCAGTGCGCCGTCATAGAATTCGCACGCAATGTCTGCGGTCTGAGCGCCAACAGCTCGGAGTTCGATCTCAACACCCAGGCCCCGGTCATCTACCTCATGGAAAAATGGTACGACTTCCGGAAGGGCCGGATCGAGGAAAGGACGGAGGCCAGCCAGAAAGGCGGCACCATGCGGCTGGGCGCCTATCCCTGCGTTATCGAACCTGGTACCCTTGCCGCGGCTGCATACGGCGAGAAGGAGATCGCGGAACGGCACCGTCACAGATATGAGTTCAACAATGCATACAGGGGCGGCGTAACGCGGATGGGGATGAGGATCAGCGGGGCCAGCCCGGACGGCGAGCTTGTAGAGATCGTCGAGATCGCGGACCATCCCTGGTTTCTGGGGTGCCAGTTCCACCCGGAATTCAAGTCCCGGCCTACGGAACCCCATCCCCTGTTCAGTGCCTTTATCGGGGCGGCGCTAAAGGAAAAGAGATCTCTCTTCCCCTTCGCAGAAGAGCGGACGGGATAACATTGCACTTTTTTCTGTCGTTGGCTTCGCATATGACCTGGCGTTGAATTGGTATCCCGGACAGATGCCGTCTGTTTGTCCTTCATCCCCGTACGAAAGCATCCGGGACCAACGGGAATCCGGTTTTTTCAAGGTTTCCGGGTCACGGGGGTCAGGGCCGGGAATTAAAAATTGTGAGTCAATGCACAGACACTGAAGAGTATATATGTATAGAGTATGATGTAAGTCGGCCGCCATGCCCGCCCGAGGATCGCGGGACTGGCGACAATGTAGCAATTATGATGAGACTGTTAATATAATACGCTCTGGATCCGAAGAGACCTTATGGAAATAACAATTGGCGACAGGATAATCGTCGGCAGCGGCCGGCCCCTCGTGATCATTGCCGGACCCTGCGTGATCGAAAATGAAGATGTGACCTTTTACACCGCTGAAAAGCTGCGCCAAATGTGCTCCGATGCCGGTCTTCCGCTGATCTTCAAGAGTTCCTTCGACAAGGCAAACCGGACCTCCCTCAACTCTTTCAGGGGACCGGGCATCGAACGGGGGCTCAGGACACTGTCCGATGTGAAAGAGAGATACAACCTGCCGGTATTGTCCGACATCCACTCCGTTGAGGAGGCAGGGCCGGCGTCTGAAGTTCTTGATGTGCTCCAGATCCCCGCCTTTCTATGCAGGCAGACGGACCTGATCCTCGCCGCTGCGCGCACCGGCAGACCGGTGAACGTGAAAAAGGGACAGTTTCTTGCACCGTGGGACATGAAAAACATTGTTGAAAAGTTTCTTTCGTCGGGAAACTCAAGGCTCCTCCTTACCGAAAGGGGCGCCTCTTTCGGCTACAACAATCTCGTGGTCGACTTCCGCGGCCTGCCGATCATGCGCTCCTTCGGTCAGCCGGTGATTTTCGATGTCACGCACAGCCTGCAGCTTCCGGGTGGCAAGGGTTCCAGCTCGGGAGGCCAGAGGGAATTCGCGGAACCCCTCGCCAGGGCCGCCGTCGCGGTGGGAGTGGACGGGCTGTTCCTTGAAGTGCACCCGGAACCGGAAAGGGCGCTCTGCGACGGACCGAACATGATCGTCCTGGACTCCCTTCCGGCTTTTCTCAAGACCGTAAAGGCCTTCCATGAACTCGCGCGTACGGCAGAGGGCCGGATGTAGATGGACAATATCCTTGATATCGCAAGAAAGGTCCTGAAGATCGAGGCGGACGCCGTAGCCGGACTGATCGAAAAACTCGACGACAGTTTCGAAAAGGCCGTAGAGATAATTTACGAAAGCAGCGGCAGGGTAGTAGTCACCGGCATGGGCAAATCGGGCCTCGTAGGCAAGAAGATCGCGGCGACCCTGGCCTCGACCGGCACTCCTTCCTTCTTCATGCACCCGGCAGAGGCGAGCCACGGAGACCTTGGAATGGTCACCTCCCTCGATGCCGTAATCGCCATCTCCAACAGCGGCGAGACCGAGGAACTGGTCGGTCTCATCCCCTTCGTCAAGAGGTTCAATGTCCGGCTGATCGCCCTGACGGGCAATCCCCTGTCCACCCTTTCGAGCATAGCGGACGTCAGCCTCGACGTCTCCGTCAAAGAAGAGGCCTGCTCAATGGGCATCGTACCGACAGCTTCCACAACGGCTGCGCTCGCAATGGGCGACGCCCTGGCCGTGGCGCTCCTGATGAAGAGGGGTTTCAAGGAGGAAGACTTCGCTTTTTTCCATCCGAGGGGGGCTCTCGGGAAGAGACTCCTGACCCGGGTTGAGGACCTGATGCACAAGGGAAATGCACTGCCTCTGATATCGCCGGACACGCCCATGACCCGGGCCGTCGTAGAGATATCGTCGAAGCGACTGGGCATAGCCGTGATCGCCGGCCCCGGCGGAAAGATCCTCGGGATCATCACCGACGGCGACGTGAGGCGGGGCATAGAAAAATGGGGCAAGACTCTCTTCGATCTGAACGCGGGAGACGTCATGTCGAAAAACCCCAAGACAGTCGCGGTCCACGAACTGGCGGCGAAGGCCCTGTCGATCATGGAGGAACTTTCCATCACCGCCCTCATCGTTCCCGATGAACAGGGACGCGCCGCAGGAGTGATCCACATTCACGATATACTGAGACAGGGGATCGCATGAACAGGAGAGACGGTGACAGACTTACGCTGGCGGAGGCCGCCGGTAAGACCAGGCTCCTTATCCTCGATGTGGACGGTGTCCTCACGGACGGCAGTATCATCCTCGACAACGAAGGCAACGAATACAAGGCCTTCCACGTGCGTGACGGCCACGGCATCAAGATGCTCATACATGCCGGGATAGGGGTAGCCATCATTACGGGCCGCTTCTCGAAGGTCGTCGAACGGAGGGCGCTGGAACTGGGTATCACGGAGGTCCGCCAGAAATGCAAGGACAAGAGGGCAGCTTACGCCGAACTTGCGGAAAAATATTCCCTGTCTGATGAGGAGATAGCCTATGTTGGCGACGACATCGTCGATGCGCCCGTCATGATAATAGCGGGCCTGCCGATAGCCGTGAGCGATGCCGATGAAGAGGTCAAGAAATACGCCCTGCACGTGACGCGGAACAGAGGCGGCAGAGGAGCGGTGAGGGAGATAAGCGACCTCATACTGAAGTCCAAGGGCCTCTGGAAGAAGATCGTGGATGAGTACTTTGAAGCTTAACGCACCGACCGTACTTACCCTGAGCCGGATCTTCCTTATTCCCTTCTTCGTGCTCTCCGTATACAGTTATCCCGTCCTGGGAGCCGGTGTATTCGGGATAGCATCGATCACCGATTTCCTCGACGGATATATGGCACGCCGCTCCGGACAGGTCACCAAGTTCGGCATAATACTGGATCCGATCGCAGACAAATTCCTGGTCATATCAGCCCTGATCGTCCTTGTCGACCTGGAAAGACTTTCGGCCTGGATAGCGATCATCCTGATAGTACGTGAGTTCCTCGTCACCGCCCTGAGGGTGGTCGCCCTTTCGAGAGACATAGTCATACCCGCCGAGATGGGCGGAAAACTCAAGACAGGCGCCCAGATAACGGCGATACTTTGCCTTATATTGACGGGCAGTATCTTCGACCGCCTCCCACTGGACCTTTACGATATCGGCCTCACCTTTATCTGGATCGCGCTGATACTCTCCGTGATTTCAGCCGTGAAGTATACTTTGAGTTTCTGGAGGCGCATTTGAAAATATCCATCCTGTATGTCGTTGCTTTCCTTATCGGCTCGATACCGACAGGGCAGCTCATGGCACGAAGCAGGGGGATCGACCTGAGAAAGAGGGGCAGCGGCAACATTGGCGCAACGAACGTTCTGCGCACAGCCGGTAAGGGTGCAGCCCTTCTCACACTCATAGGAGATATAGGCAAGGGCGCGGCAGCCGTCCTTCTCGGAAGGCACTTCGGCGCCGGCACCATACAGGCAGGGGTTATCGGTCTGTGCGCCATACTGGGACATAATTATTCGGTATTCCTGAAATTCAGGGGAGGCAAGGGGGTGGCCACAAGCATCGGTGTCCTTGGCGTCTACTCTCCACAAACAGCTCTTTTTACGATTATAATATGGCTGATGACAGTCCTTGTCTCCAGATATTCGTCGCTCGGGGCGCTCGTGTCCTTCGGTATCCTGCCTCTCAGCATCAGTTTTCTCGACACCAGGGAAAAGCTTCCCGTCGCCTTCGTGATGACTGCGCTGGTGTTTATCAGGCACAGGGAAAATATCTCCCGTCTCGCACGCGGGCGGGAACCGAAAGTGGGTGCGAGACGATGAGAAGACTGGTTGCGCTGTCGCTCCTTTTGTGTATGCTCTGGCCCTCCTTGTCGTACGCTCAGGGGCTCCCCGAAGAACAGTTGAACAGAGGTGTCAAACATTCCGATGCCTGCGCATATCACCTCATGGCAGAAGCCCGCCTGAACAAGCCGGATGCGGGGGCACTGCTTGAAAAAGCGCTCGCCTGCTCGCCTGACCTGCCGGCTGCATATTTTGCCCTTTCAAAGGCCAGTCTTTCCTTTTCGGTCCGGGGCATACTGGAGAGCATCGATTACATGATCCAGGGTGTGAGCGCCTATTCGAGAAACTTCTGGTGGTCCTTTTCGCTGGCTGCATCATTGTTTTTCAGCCTGGTACTTTCCTTTATCGTCGCTGTCATGCTTGTCGTCATTACCAGGCTTTTCCGGGATATCCCTCTGCTGACTCACGACATCGCGGAATCAAGGCGGATGTCGGCGGTACTTCCAGTGCTCCTGCTTCTGGCCTTCACGGGTCCTCTGGTCCTCATGGGCTGTCTGCTGGTTCTCCTTGCGCTGTACATGAAAAAAACGGACAGGATACTGCTTTATTTCTATCTCCTGGTCCTCCTCTTTTCCCCGCTTATCTTCCGCACCGCCTCCTTCTTCGTCAATTCCTACTCGTCGGGAACCCTCAAGGCGATCGTCCAGACGAACGATTTCCAGGGCAACAGGTATGCCCTTTCGGTCCTTGACGGCAATGACGACTATGACGCCCTCTTCGCCTATGCCCTGGCGCTCAAGCACGAGGGCCGGTATGAAGACGCCATAGCCCTGAATGAGAGGCTCCTGAGGAAAAGACCCGATGCGAGGGTCTACGTAAATCTCGGCAACTGTTACGTAGGGCTCTACCATTTTGACGACAGCAGGAAGTCCTATCTGGACAAGGCATTCGATTATTATATGAAGGCGCTCACGATAAAGCCCCTCGCGTCCGCTTATTTCAACCTGGCCCAGGTCTCGCGGGAGCGGCTCGATTTTAAGGGTGGAAACGAATATTACAAGTCAGCCCTTGGACTCGACCGGGATGCAGTGGCGCTCTACAGCCTGGAGTCTTCCAGAAACCCGAACAGATTCGTGGCAGATGAGACCCTCCCGGCGGCGGCCTTATGGAAAGATATGCGCGGGCGGTACGGAAAGACTTCGGCCCTCGGCATGACACCGGTGCCGGTTATGCTTTTCCCCGTCTTCGCCTTACTGCTCTTTGCGGGATTTTATCTGCTGGACACGCGAATGCGGGAAAGGGCCTACCGGTGCAGAAAATGCAGCAAGATCCTTTGTGCAAAATGTGAAAGGAGCCTCGTATGGGGCCAGATGTGCCCTCAGTGTTACGCTTCCCTTATAAAGCTCGATGAACTGGACGTAAAGGAAAGGGTATCACGGTTGCTCGCCATTTATAACCACGGGCGGAGCCGCAGGAACATGTTGAAGGTCCTTTCATTCACGCTGCCCGGCATACCACAGATATTTTCGGGAAGAATACTGTCCGGTTTCGCTTTGCTCTGGCCGTTTCTCTTTTTCGTTTCCATGCCCCTGACCCAGTCTGTCTTCTCACCGGGTGACCTGTCGGGTTACCGCTTGTTAAGCTGGCTGACGGTGGCCATGGCGGCGGGGTTGTGGACGGCATCTCAATTCATTACAAGGGAGAGGATATCAAGGGGATGGCTCTAGAAGGCTCACTGACCGATTTCGGCCTTGCCGATATTCTTCAACTGATCTACTTCCAGCGGAAAACGGGGGTCCTTACCCTCGAGGGCAAAATGGACAGCGTCAAGCTTCTCTTTGTCGAAGGAAATATTACAGGCGCCGAGTCAAGAAGGCGGAACGAAGACAACCGCCTCGGGAAGATCCTGCTTAAGAAGGGATTGATCGGCGAAGAAGACCTGAAGGCGGCCCTCAACGAGCATCGGAACACGGGGACCGGAATCGGAAAAGTCCTCATAACAAGAGGACTGGCCGAAAAACAGACAATCATCGAGATCATAGAGGGACAGATTACCGAGACCGTGATCCAGCTCTTCGGGTGGAAAGAGGGCACCTATGAATTTACGTCCCGGCGGGTGCCGGTCGACAAGGAGTTCTCATTTTCAGTCGATACCCAGCATCTCCTCATGGAAGGACTGCGCATACTGGATGAATGGTCAGTCATAAAGGGGAAACTGACCCTTGATACCGTTTTCAAACAAACGATGACGGAGGAAGTGCACCTCTCGGCGGAAGAGGAGGAGATCCTCCGGTACGTCGACGGAGAAAATGACGTAAGCACCATCATAGACCTCACATCAAAAGACAGCTTTGACGTTTCCAGAACCCTCATGGTCCTGGCCGAAAAAGGGATCGTAGCTGCAGTTGAAGCCCTGCCGGTCGCGGGAGTTGAAACGGAAGAGAAAGGGAAGGCGCTGTCCCTTCTTAATTACCTTGTCCCTGCCGCGATCACCCTTTCCCTGGTACTCGCTTTTTCGGTTCTTCTGATAAACAGGGGCGACTATTTCAGGAGAGTACGGGCTGCAGGTGAGGTTTCGGAACTGAGGTCCCGCATAGACACTTACAGAGTCGCGCACGGAGAATATCCCGCCAGTCTTGAAGACATAACGCACACCTTCGACCCCTGGGGAAGAGATTTCATTTACCAGGCCTCGGGCAATTCATACATTCTCCGCAGTGCGGGCGCCGACGGGGCGGAAGGTACACCTGATGATATTTATTGAGGATATATAGCAGATATGCAATGCCATGAAAGATAGGTGTGTTGTGCTTCTGAGCGGCGGACTCGATTCGTCTACCGTCCTGTCGATGGCCATTGCGGGGGGCTTCAAGGCCTATGCCCTCAGCTTCGATTACAATCAGAGGCACCGCATAGAACTGGAGTCGGCGCGAAAGGTAGCCGCTTCACTGGGCGTCGAAGAACACCTTATAGTAAAGTTCGACCTGAGCGAGGTTGCCGTTTCGGCGCTTACGTCCGACATGGAAGTCCCCCGAAGGAAGGTAGAACACCCGGGGGCCGGAGATGAGACGGCCGGGTCCACCGTCCTTCAGTCGGGGATTCCTGTAACATATGTACCTGCACGCAATACTATATTTCTTTCCTTCGCGCTTGCCTGGGCCGAGGTGCTGGAGGCAGAGGAGATATTCATAGGCGCCAATGCGATAGACTACAGCGGCTACCCGGACTGCAGGCCGGAGTACCTCGAGGCCTATGAGAAGATGGCCAATCTTGCAACAAAGGCCTCCGTGGAGGGGGCAATTCACTTCCGGATAAACGCTCCCTTAATATCGATGAAAAAAGCCGATATCATCAGGAAGGGTACGGAACTCGGGCTGGACTATTCACTCACATGGAGTTGTTATGACCCCCAGAAAAAGGACGAAAAGGATAAAGGAGGGGCTGTTTGCCGCCCCTGCGGTGGTTGTGACAGCTGTGTGCTGAGGCGGAAGGGGTTCGCCGAGGCCGGCGTCCCGGACCCCCTGATGCAGTAGAACCTGTGCCTGTTCTCTGATATTATAGATTAACCTTTTTAAAGGAGGGGTAATATGGAAGAAAGACTTTCGCATGAGGAATTTGTCAGGAAGGCCATCACAAGTCTGAGAAAGGAGGGATACAAAGGCATCCACTCTGTGTATTCAGGCTTCAACGAGGCGTGCAAGAAATACTTCAACGGTGAGAACCCGGTGGAAATCACCAACGGGCTCGCCCAGGAAGGGAAGCTCGTCATCCGGCCTGTAAAGGGCGGGGTAATGCTCTACCTGCCCGAAGACGCTCCCGGCGCCAGTACCGCAGATGAGACACTGAAGAAGATGGGACTCGGTTAGTTTGGATCCAGCCGGAAAACAGAACCTTCTTTCAAGCCTGCCGTCCGTCGACGAACTGCTTAAGGCTCCTGAAGGCAATCAGTGGCTCTCGCAGTATCGAAGGCGGATCGTTGTTCAGTCCGTCAGGGATGTGATCGCTCTCAGAAGGACGGAGATACTGGAAGGATTGAGGACCGACCCGGCCGGTGACCTCATCAAAGACATCGAAAAACGCCTGGGCGAACTCTCGGCATACAGCCTGTCCCCGGTAATCAACGCCACCGGAATCGTCGTCCATACCAACCTCGGGAGATCGATACTCTCAGACGCGGTGCTGGACCACGTGCGTGAAGTCGGCTCCGGATATTCCACCCTTGAGTATGACCTGAAGGCAGGGAAGAGGGGACAGAGACATACCCACACAAAGAGGCTCCTGCAGGAAATTACGGGGGCGGAAGACGCGCTCATAGTAAATAACAATGCCGCCGCCGTCCTCATATGTCTGAATACCCTGGCGAGGGGGAAAGAGGTGTTGGTGTCGCGGGGTGAACTCGTCGAGATAGGGGGTTCCTTCAGGGTACCAGACGTGATGAAGGCAAGCGGCGCCATACTTTGCGAGGTCGGCACCACAAACAAGACCCATCCTTACGATTACAGGGACGCCATAAACGAGAACACATCGCTGATTCTGAAGGTCCACCAGTCGAACTACAAGATAGTGGGCTTCACTGAAGACGTACGGATCGGCGACCTTGTCTCTCTAGGCAGGAAAGAGGGCTTGCCGGTGATGTACGATCTCGGAAGCGGATGCCTCCTCGACCTCAGGAAGTACGGCATCCACAGCGAACCTTCTGTTCAGGAGACGGTAAGTTCGGGGGCCGATATTGTGACCTTCAGCGGTGACAAGCTGCTCGGCGGCCCGCAGGGGGGCATCATCGTCGGTAAAAAAGAATATATGGAAAGGATCAGAAAGAACCCTCTCGCCCGGGCATTGAGGGTCGACAAGCTCACCATCGCAGCTTTTGAGGCAACGCTCATGGAATACCTGGACCCGGAGAATGCGGTGCGGGAGATCCCCGTCCTGCGGATGCTCTTTCAGTCACCTGAAGAGATCAGGGGAAGGGCGAGAAGAATCGCGTCCGCCCTGCGCGCTGCCGTCACAGACGAACGGTTCGATGTAATAGAGGACTCTTCCAGGGCCGGCGGCGGCTCTCTCCCCGGGATGGAGTTCCCTTCATTTGCCGTTTCGGTAAAACCGCGGGTCATGTCGGTCAACGAAGTGGAATCACGGCTGAGGAGAGGCTCACCGCCGGTAATCGCAAGGATCAGGGAAGACTCTCTGCTCCTTGACGCAAGGACTATAGGAAAGGATGATATCAAAGGTATTGTCCGGGCCGTATCGGCAGCGCTCTCGCCGCAGAAATGAAACAGACCTGAAACCCGGCAGTCAGCCGCACACAGACACAGACTTAACCCGGATACGTTCATAAATGTCCGAGTCGCGGGTCATGTATCTTGGAAAAAAATGGCCAAAATACAGCGACAAAAATATTATAATGGGTAAAAAAAACGGGGGAAGAATGCGCCACATCATTCTCGGAACGGCCGGACATATAGACCATGGAAAGAGCGCCCTCGTAAAGGCCCTCACCGGCATCGACCCCGACAGGCTGAAAGAGGAAAAGGAGCGGGGCATCACTATCGACATAGGTTTCGCAGACATTGTATACCCGGAGAGCGAACTTACAGTGGGCATTGTCGATGTGCCGGGTCATGAGAAACTGATAAAGAATATGCTCGCAGGCGCCGGAGGGATCGATATGGTCCTTCTTGTGATAGCGGCCGACGAGGGGATCATGCCACAGAGCCGCGAACACCTGTCGATCTGCAATATACTGAAGATAAAGTCGGGACTCATAGCGATAACGAAATCCGATCTTGTGGAAAAAGAGTGGATTGAACTGGTCCGTGAAGACATCAGGGGCTTCGTAAGGGGGACTTTCCTTCAGGACTCCGTAATCATCCCTGTATCGTCGAAGACAGGAGAAAATATAGAACTGCTGAGGAAACAAATAGGGGAACTGGCCCTCACGATAGCCCCGAAATCTTCGGACGGCCTGTTCAGGCTTCCTATCGACAGGGTCTTTACTCTCAAGGGTTTTGGAACGGTGGTTACCGGAACGGCTATATCGGGGAGGATAGCTCTGGAGGAGCCTCTCGAAATACTGCCGGCGGGCATCAAGACGAAAGTGAGGGGGCTCCACAGCCATGGCAGGGCCATCAAGACGGCATCTGCCGGCCAGCGGGTGGCCGTGAACCTTCAGGGAGTCGAAAAAGAGGACTTGAAGAGAGGAGATGTTGCCGTAACGTCGGTGAGTTTCGAGCAGGCGAAGAACATTGATGTTTTTATCGAACTTCTGGAGGACGTGCCGGCCCTGAAGAACAGGAGCCTGGTACATTTCTACACCGGAACCTCCGAGACCATTGCCAGGGCGGTGCTTTACGGCAGGGACGAGCTGAAGGCCGGAGAATCCTGTTACTGTCAGCTCAGGCTCAAAGACCCTGTGATCGCCCTTTCGGGAGATCATTATATTATAAGGAGATTCTCTCCTCTGGAGACACTCGGCGGCGGGGAGGTGCTCGATCCTTCGCCCCCGAGGAGGAGAAGGAAGGAGATTATTTCCGACCTCGAGGTCTTTCATAGCGGTACCCTCGCCAGGAAGATTTCTCTTAAGATAGAGCATGCCAGGGCAACCGGAACTTCCGTCCGACGGCTTCTGGCCTGGATCAATGCCGGTACGGGAGACCTCTCGGAAGCGCTGGAGAACCTGACAGATTCGGGTGAGGTCGTGCGGTTCGAGGATATCCTTATTCACAGGAAGTCGCTGGACTCACTCCAGAAGGGAATAAGGGGACTGTTACAGTCATTCCATGAAAAGAACCCTCTCAAGCACGGCATGCCGAAGGAGGAGGTGAGGAACCAGCTCCGAATTGACCCAAGGATGTTCAATTTCATATTGTCAGGACTGGAAGTTGTTGTCACGGAAAAAAATCTTCTCAGACTCAGGGACTTCAGGATAGAGCTTACAAGCAGTGAAGAAAACTTTAAAACAAGAATACTTGAGACTATCGAAAAGAGCGGTTTTCAGCCGCCGTCAAGGGAAGAACTGGCGTCGGTGTTCCAGATGGACCAGAAACGTGTTTCCGATATCCTTAACATACTGGCAAAAGAGGGAAGCACGATCAGGATAAGTGAGACGTTCTCTCTTTCGAAAAAGGTTTATGAAAAGATGATGGGCCTGCTGAGGGGTTTTTTTGCGACAAAGAAAGAGATGACCGTTGCAGATTTCCGGGATCTCCTTAATACGACAAGGAAATATGCCTTACCTTTTCTTGAATATCTCGACTCCCACAAGATTACCATCAGGACAGGGGACGTAAGAAAGCTGTTGCTAAAGGAATAACAGAACAAGTAGAACATAAAAGGGTGTTGGGAGGTTCTTTTTTGAGATCCCGTGTGTTTTCTATTTCACAATCCGTTTATATTACTATCTTTACTATTTTATATTTAAAAAAATAGTAGTAGTTGTAGGTGGTGTTGAAAGGTATAGAAGGGCGTTAATTTATTGATTTTACATAATAATTATTTGTCATAACCCTGGGGAAAATCCTCCCCGGATACAAACGGGATGGGATGGGGAAAAAACTTCACAGGATGCTGACAGCGGTGTCACAGGGATGTTGTCTGGAATGTGAAATTGAGCTATAATACCCTACCTTCCGACCTGAAAGTTACTAACAATTGTTAGTAACTTGTTAATAAGGCAATTATGAAAGAGATGACCATAGAGGAAATCTGGAGCAGGAGTCTTTCGAAAATAGAGGGGAAGTTAGGCAACAGCGTATTCGATCTCTGGTTCAAACCGATCAGGCTCACCAACTTCAAGGAAAGGACTGCCACCCTCGAAATACCCAACAGGTTTTTCAAGGAGTGGATAGAGGACTCTTATCCGAATATCATCCGGGAGGCGATTGAATCCGTGATCGGCTACACCGTGAATTTGCGCTACAGGGTCGAGGAGAAGCAGCCCGATACGCAGAAGAAGATAAGCGACAAGCTCGAACACAAAAGGAGCAGACTGGCGAGCAGGGGGATCTATCTCAACCCGAAATATACCTTTGGTAATTTCATCACTGGTAACAGCAACCAGTTTGCCCATGCGGCGGCCATAGCCGTGGCGGATGCGCCCGGAAGGACCTATAACCCGCTTTTCATATACGGGGGGGTCGGACTAGGAAAGACGCATCTTATGAATGCGATAGGGAACCGGGTCCTGGATGAAAGACACGATTTTTCGATAATGTACGTCTCCTCCGAACAGTTCACAAACGAGGTCGTGTCGTCTCTGAGGCATGACAAGATGGTCGAGCTTAAAGAAAAATACAGGAACCTCGATCTCCTGCTGCTCGACGACGTTCAATTCATCGCCAGGAAGACGGCGACCCAGGAGGAATTCTTTTACACCTTCAACAGCCTGTATGAAAAGCAGAAGCAGATAGTTATCTCCTGCGACAGGCCGCCAAGGGAAATAAGCGAGGTGACCGACAGGCTGCGGTCAAGGTTCAATATGGGACTTATCGCCGATATCCAGCCCCCGGATGTGGAGACGAAGATCGCCATCATCCAGAAAAAGGCTGAGATGATGGACATAAGGAGACTGCCCGGGGACGTAGTGGAGTTCCTGGCCACGAAAATAAAGTCCAATGTCAGAGAGCTGGAAGGCTGCCTTATCAGGATTGCGGCACAGGCGGCGCTTTCCGGGGAAGAGATAAACATCGACACTACCAGGAAGATTTTGAAGGATATAGTTAATGATATCGACAGGCCGGTGACCGTGGAGATGGTGCAGAAAATTGTCTGTGATTTTTATAATATATCGCTCAGCGATATAAAGGCCAGGAGAAGGACAAAGGACATCTCTCTGCCGAGACAGGTTGCGATGTACCTGTGCAAACAGACGACCGGGGCCTCCCTGAACGACATCGGGAAGCACTTTGGCGGCAAGGACCACGCGACGGTTATTTATGCGTGCAGGCAGGTCGAGGACAGGCGGTCGAAGGACGAAACCTTCAGCCGGGCGGTTGAGAACCTTTTGCAGAAGATAATAACCTAAGGAGGGGCCATGAAAGTAATCGTCTCGAAGGATGAAATACTGGCGAAGCTGTCGAATATTCAAAATATTGTTGAGAAGAGGAACACGATGCCCGTTCTGAGCCATTTTCTCCTGGATGCGCGTATGGAGGGTTCGTTCATCACTGCCACGGACCTCGACACGGCCCTGAAAGAGCCCCTCAGCCTTAAAGTGGAAAAAGAAGGCAGCATCTGTATCCCCGCCAGGAAGATGTTTGAGATCGTGCGTGAGGTAGAAGGCGACCTCACCTGCGAATCCGTTGACGAGCAGTGGCTGAAGGTCAAGGCCGGCGCAAGCAGCTTCCGGCTGGCCTGCCTGTCGGCCAAGGAGTTTCCGGCGTGGCCCGGGATGGAAGACATGGAGGAAGTGGAGCTCGACTCGAAGGTGCTGGCGGAAGTTATAGAGAAGACGGTCTATGCGGCGGGCGAAAGCGATACGCGATACACCCTCAACGGACTCCTTTTCCATCTCAGCCCCGGCGCCGGGATGACTGTGGTCGGAACGGACGGGCACAGGCTTGCCATTGTCCACAGAAGCACCGAGGGCGACGTGAAGGAAGAAAAGAAACTTATAGTCCCGAGGAAGGCCGCCGTTGAACTGAGAAAACTTATCGACAGGGCCGAGGGCAAGGTGAAGGCTGTCCTTGGCAAGAACCATTTGCTTTTCGGCGTAGGAGATATGCAGTTTCTTACAAGACTGATAGAGGGGACATACCCTAACTACGAGCAGGTAATCCCGGCGGACAATGAAAAAAAGGTGACTGCCGCACGGGAGGCACTGGCGAAGACCGCGCGGAGGGTGTCGATCATGTCGAGGGAGCGCTCCAACGCCGTGAAGGTCGATGTCGAAGAAGGCCGGATTACGGTCTCATCTTCGAATCCCGACCTCGGCGAGGCCCGTGATGAAATAAGCGCCGAATACCAGGGCGAGACACTCTCTGTAGGCTTCAACGCGAAGTATCTTATCGATATTCTTGATGCGATGGGATCGGAGAAGGTAGTCATGGAACTACAGGCCCCGCTGAGCCCGGTGCTGATCAGGGAGGAGAAAGACCAGGATTACCGTTGCGTTATAATGCCCATGCGGATCTGACGGCCGGTTCCCCCCAAAAAAAGGTTGCCGAATAGGTTAAAATATAAGATGTCCGGGGACCGGAGAAGTCATAAGAAACCGGTTGGAAGCGAGATATTCTCCCGGTGCCCGGGATCCCGAAGTGATCCACCCGCAGGGACTCACCCCATTTGAGAGCAAGCCGGGTAATTTAACGAGAGAAAAAGGGTAAGAATGGACGACGAAAAGATAATAGCGGATAAAGAGAAGCAGGAGACCTATGGTGCCGAGGACATAAAGATCCTCAAGGGCCTGAGTGCCGTCAGAAAGAGGCCGGCGATGTATATCGGTTCGACGGGGCCGGAAGGCCTCCATCACCTCGTATACGAGGCCGTGGACAACAGCGTCGACGAGGCTTTGGCAGGGTACTGCGGCAACATTGAGGTCGTCCTCCATTTGGACTGCAGCTGCACCGTGATAGACGACGGAAGGGGCATCCCGACAGGTCCTCATATGGGCGATCCCGAGAGGCGTTCTGCCGCAGAGGTGGTGCTGACGGAGCTCCACGCCGGGGGCAAATTCGAATCAAAGGCGTATAAGATATCCGGCGGGCTGCATGGCGTCGGTATATCCGTGGTTAATGCCCTCTCCGAGTGGCTCGAAGTGGAGATAAAGCAGAACGGACAGGTCTTTCAGCAGAGGTTCGAACGGGGAAAACCGACGGGGCCGCTGACGGTTGTCGGAAAGACCAAGGGGAGAGGCACCAAGGTCACCTTCAAGCCGGACCCGGAGATATTCGAGTCGACGGAATTCAGCTACGACATCCTTTCCCAGAGGCTGCGGGAACTGGCTTTCCTGAACAAGGGCCTGAAGATAACCATCCTGGATGAAAGGGCGGACAAGCAACAGGAGTTTTTATATAAGGGCGGCATCGTGTCCTTTGTGGAGCATCTCAACAAGAACAAGTCGGCTTTGCATCCCAAGCCCGTCTATATTTCCGGGGAGAAGGACGGCATCATGGCCGAGGTGGCGCTCCAGTATAACGACAGTTATGCGGAGACGATCTACACTTTTGCCAACAATATCAACACGCGGGAAGGCGGCACCCATCTGGTCGGGTTCAAGTCGGCCCTCACGAGGACGGCCAACAGCTACGCCTCTTCCGCCGGAGTGATAAAGAACGGGAAAGACGGCGTTTCCGGCGATGATATCAGGGAGGGCCTGACGGCGGTGATCAGCGTCAAACTTCCCAACCCCCAGTTCGAGGGCCAGACGAAGATGAAGCTCGGAAACAGCGAGGTGAAGGGCATCGTCGAATCAATCGTGAACGACACCCTGTCGACCTATTTCGAAGAAAACCCTTCCATAGCGAAGAAGATAATAGAAAAGGCGATCCAGGCCGCAAGGGCCAGGGAGGCAGCCAGGAAGGCAAGGGAGCTGACAAGGAGAAAGGGGGCGCTTGAGGACACCGGCCTGCCAGGAAAACTTGCGGACTGCTCCGAGAAAGACCCGTCGCTGAGCGAGCTCTTCATAGTAGAGGGTGACTCCGCCGGAGGTTCCGCAAAACAGGGAAGGGACCGCCGGACGCAGGCGATACTGCCCCTCCGGGGAAAGATACTGAATGTCGAGAAGGCGCGGTTCGACAAGATGCTCGGCTCCGAGGAGATAAGGATACTCATCACGGCCATGGGGACGGGGATTGGCGTGGAGGACTTCAACATCTCGAAGATAAGGTATCACAAGATCGTACTGATGACGGACGCGGATGTTGACGGCGCCCACATCAGGACTCTTCTGCTCACATTCTTCTTCCGGCAGATGCCCCAGGTGATCGAAAACGGGTACCTTTACATCGCCCAGCCCCCTCTTTTCAAGGTGAAGAAGGGCAAGAGCGAGAAATACATACAGAACGAAACGGAGATGCAGAACATGCTCTTCGAACTCGCTGCGGAAGATATCGTGATCCCGATCAAAGGGCAGAATGTGAAGGGGAAGGCATTGATACCCTTCCTGAAAAGGCTCTATCACTTCGAAAAGCTTATGAGCTGGTTTGAGAGGAGGCGGAGGGACCCGAGGGTGCTGAGGGTCCTGCTTGCTGAAGGCATCGACATGGCGAAGCTGAAGGACAGGAATGAAATGACCGGACTCGTCGAAAAGATCAGGGCACGGGTACCCGGTGTGTCTGCCGGCAATCTATACGAGGAAGAGGAGCATGACGCTTACGGCGTCGAAATGAGGCGGCACAACTTAAAGCTCACGATCGATTCCAACCTCCTGCTGTCGCCTGAATTCAGGGAGCTTGATACCCTTTACGGTTACATGAAGGAGATGGGGCCCGCTCCCTATACCATCACCGCCAAGGACGGCCCCCACGAGATGAAATCAACGGCCGAACTGCACGCCTTCGTCTTCGAGGCCGCGAAGAAGGGTTTGAGCATCCAGCGTTACAAGGGCCTGGGCGAAATGAATCCCCAGCAGCTTTGGGACACGACTATGAACCCGGACAAGAGGACCCTTCTGCAAGTGAGCGTGGAAGACAGTGTCATGGCCGACCAGATATTCACGGTACTTATGGGCGACCAGGTCGAACCGAGAAAAGAGTTCATCACCAAACACGCCCTCGAAGCGAGGAACATCGATATCTGATCCGCGTGATCCGGCCCTCAGAATTGCGACCTGAACTGTTCAAAGGCCTGTCTGAGCTCTTCCAGGTCCTCCCTGATCCGTGCGATCTCCTCTTCCATCCTTTTAACCGTCTCATTTAATGCCTGTCCCCGGGATGTCACTGATGACCCGGTGCTCAGATCGTCGGCGGCCTGTTCCCCGACGTCCTGGGGCGAGAGAAGATGCGCGTATCGCGATTCCTTCCTTCCCGCCTCCCTCGGCAGCTTTGTAACGAGGGGCGGTTCGTGTTCCGTTAAGGCCTTCAGCACCTCTTCGATTTCCCCAATATTTGCGAAATAGGCTATTCTACCGGCGTTCGAACGGAGTTCCCCGGGGGTCTGCGGTCCGCGGAGCATCAGTTCGCAGAGGACCGCCAGTTCGTGTCCGGACAGGTCGAACCTGGAAAGTAATTCATGCAGGTATTTGGGGACGCGGCTTCCTGATGCATGTGTCTCCCGTGCAAGTCCCTTTTGACTCAGTCCTTCGAGCCCTTTCAATACGGCGGCTTCGTCGACGGAGAGAACGGGTCTGCGGTTCGATTTCTGATTGCATGCGTTTGTCAGGGCATTCAGCGAAAGGGGGTAATATTCCGGGGTGGTGATCTCCTTCTCGATTAGGCAACCCAAAACGCGGACTTCCATATTATCCAGAACCATATCCATCCCAACTCCTCCCTGGGCCGTCATATAAAGTCTACACCATCTTCATTTTCTTTTCGACCACTATGAAAGGAGCGGCGCGTTCTCTGAACATTCTAATGCCATCCCGGTTTGCTGTCCCATACGCGAAGGATGCATAAGCGCGGGACGGGCGCTTCTGCGGTTTCTGACGAGACGGGCAAGCCTTCAAACATGAAATAGTCGTGGCTGGTAACCTCAGTTTCAGGCCGATGAAACCGTCGCGGATTTTCCTTTCAAGCCGTCAGTAGTTGCCGGGACCGGGCGGAGCCACTCCAGACGGCCAACCAAGCCTTGGCAAGGAAAGTTACTCACTGAGACTGAGGACAAATTTCTCCAGGGAATCTAACGTCCGCCTGGTTAGTCTGACGAATCTCAGTCCGGACAGGTAACAGGGTGTTTCCTTATCTGAAACAGCCCTGACTCCACTGGTCAATAAAGACCACACAACAACACCTTTAAGCGAAAGCTCCCTATTGGCGCCGGTACGTATCCTGATTCCGTAAATAGTACCCTTCGTCAGCCTCTGGGAGGTCCTCACGGATATTCCGCCGAGACTGATATTCTCTATCAGGCTGACACCGGACACGTGGAGTCCTATCGTGCAGCGACTGCTGATTACATGACGGTCATCGAGTCTTTCCCTGTTATTTCGTTTCTGTGCTAACTGCGTCATCTCTTCCTTCAACTGACGATTTTGCTTGTTTTCATACATCAACTCATCGGCATGAGTGAGAAGCTCATCGAGTGAGCAAGGGTGTTCAGGATCATAAAGGACTATCCCCATGCTGACCGACAGCCTGTATCCCTTCTTTGTCCGTTCATTGTGAATTCTGAGATTTTCCTCGACATGCTGATCAAGGGTCTTCTTGATTTCAGAGCCGGGAGGCTCCGTTATGAGAACGGTGAACTCGTCTCCCCCGATCCGGGCGATGATATCCGATTCCCGAAAGGTCTTCCTGAGGATGGCAGCGATATCAACGAGGGCCTGATCGCCCCCTTTGTGCCCGAATGTGTCATTGATCTTTTTCATTCCGTCCAGGTCGAGGAACAGAATGGAAAAGTGTCTTCTGTGCCGCTTTGCGATTTCACACTGTTTTTGCGCAAGTATCAGGAAGCCGCGACGGTTGAAGAGTCCTGTCAGTTCGTCGGTTATGGACGCAGTGTGCAATTCTTCTTCGGACTTCTTGCGGTCGGTAATATCACGGGATATGGACAGAACAGATTCAATTAAACCGTCTTTCGAGAATTCCGGCACGAGGCGGGCCTCGATGAACCGTCGTCCGTGGGGCGTGGGCATTTCGAATTCGATCACTTTTTCCAGTCCTGTCTCAAAGCTGTCCCACAATGCTTTTTCCCATGTCCCGACAACGTCTTCAGGAAACCCAAGTTCTCTGTATGTCTTGCCGATAAACGCCTGAGGGTCCACATCTGCAAGGCGATTCACTGCAGGATTGATATAGAGATGCCGCAACTTTCTGTCAAAACGCTGAACAACATCAGGAGCATTTTCAACAAGTGCCGCGAATTCCTGTTCCCGGCGGTACAATGTCTCCTCAGTCCTCCTTCGTTCCGCAAGCTCGCGCTGAAGCCTTTCGTTTATTTTGTTTAGCTCGATCGTGCGGTCTTTTACCAATTTTTCAAGATTTATTCGGTAACTTTCGAGCTCTTTCTCGGCCCGAACGCGAGCAGTCTGCTCCTCCACCTCGATTAATGCCCGACTTATTGCAGACCCGAGCCGTGACAGCCTGTCTTTAAGCACATAGTCCGTAGCACCCCGTTGGAGAGTTTCAACCGCAAATTCTTCACCGATGGCACCGGAGACAAAAATAAAAGGTACTCCGGGAGATTTTTCCCTGGCAATCTCCAATGCGACAAGCCCGGTGAAGGAGGGAAGCGAATAATCGGCCAGGACTAAGTCAAATCCGTCCTCGCTAAGGGCGTCGACAAAAGCCTCTCTTGTTTCGACGCGCATAATCTCACAGGAAATGCCCTGTCTGGTGATATTCGCCTTTATGAGTTCGTAATCATCTTCATTGTCCTCAAGACTAAGGATACGCAATCTTTGTTTCACAGCGATTTCACCGGAATCTCTTCCGGCGGTCATTTCCCCTTCATGCGAGAACACATGATCTCCTTTATCGCCGAGGCGTCTCTGGGACTCCATTATTCATTATATCCCTAAATATCCATAAGTTCACCCGATTAAAGGAGGGACTGCATTTGAGCTTTCTCCCCGGGACATTATTGTATGCTTGAAAGCGTTCTGTGACCCTTTTCACTATATCCCGGTATGTTGTCTGACACGAAAGAGGTGTCCCCTGTTAAGTCCCGCTTGACACGAGAACGGGTATGATATAATCGCTAATATATGAGAACAGCAATTTGTGAAATAGACTGGAAATACCTCCGAAGTGTTCAACAGGTGTTCGGAAGGAAAGGGGGATCAAGATGGATCAATCATCGAGAGACAGATTCCGATTCTTTCTGAAGGATACAGTCAGGCAGATGGTTGATTTCAGCAATACCGACCAGAACCAAGGGATTGCCTCACCCCCCCTCGAAAAACCCTTCCCTGACGCGGCTCAATGCATCGATCTAGTTCCGGCTGAAAAACTGCACGACATTTCAGTGACGGATGTTTTTACCGCCATTGCCAATAGAAGGAGCCGCCGCTCTTTCAAGCCCGGTCTGCTTACTCTGAAGGAGCTTTCTTTCCTGCTCTGGGCTACCCAGGGGATCCGAAAGATAGTTGCCCCGGGCATCGCCTTCAGAGTCGTCCCGTCTGCAGGATGCCGCCATGCACTTGAGACCTATCTCTGCGTTTTTAATGTCGCAGGGCTTGAGGAGGGGATTTATCGTTATCTGCCGGTGGAGCACCGGCTTCTGCCAATATCGCAGCCGGCAGACTTGTCCTCTCTGCTTTCCAAGGCAGCCCTGGGCCAGGATTTTGTCGGAAAGTCGGCTGTTACATTCATTTGGACTGCCATACCTTATAGGATGGAATGGCGATACGACATCGCGGCGCACAAGGTTATCGCCATTGACGCAGGGCATGTCTGCCAAAATCTGTATACCGCCTGCGAGGCGATCCACGCAGCGACCTGTGCAGTTGCCGCGTATCATCAAGAGTTGTTGGACAATCTCTTGGGCGTTGACGGAAATGAGGAGTTCGCCATCTACCTCGCGCCTGTCGGAAAGCGTGAGTGAGAGGCACCTGTTCTTACTACGGAGTATCCGCTCAAGACGATATTTTGCACTCATCGGGTGTCATGATCAGCGGTGGAGAGAGAGGCAGCAGGGCGCTTGATCGAAATTAGCATTGATTTTCATTCGCAATACCTGTCATTGAGTCGGTGCCATACGGACCAGCTGGGAGTTTCACCGCCAATTAAAGTCGTACGAAGGTGCGGACACTTCCGGACAGGCGTGTTACATCCTGAGAATCATGGACTCTGTTGACAAACGTCTCCGTATGGTAGATAATCATTCGCCGGAAAATAGCGTTGGCGGAAACGGAGATATGTCGGGAAGCAGAGAATTTGTAGAGCAGATGGAAGGGGTCACAAGAAACCTCACAAGTGGAATCGTAAGCAACGCCATTTTTAAGAAGCAGTTGGCGAAGTTGAATAAGGACGTCGATTCCCTGTCGTCAGATGACTGCAGGGCTTTGATCAGGAACGTCGTAAAATCCGCCGTCCTTTTCGTCACAAAAGAGCAGGCTGTTGAATTCGAATCCGAATTGAATACTCTTTTCAGAAAGTACTTCTCTCAAGGGTGAGGAGGAATATATGAACATGGTTTTAAGAGATCCCCTGTTTTATATCTATTTCATTTATGGAATGAGTTTCGTGGTCATGTCTCTGGTTATATTGCGGGGGGTAAGAATGGCAACGTCAGTCGCTTTTGTTACTGCCTTTTACGTACTCATAATTTTTGGACTCATGCACGGGGCGACGGAGCTGATAGATTGGGTAAGATTTATCCGCAAGCTCGGCGGAACGGGGGAATCCACGGCACTGTTATACCTGTCCAAGTGCGTCATGATCATATCCTTTTTTGCCCTCTTACAGTTTGCTGTCAATCTGCTGACTTATCGGAGCAATAACAGAAATGCCTGGAGATCGCTTCCCGCTGTTTTGTTTATCGGGTGCGCCGTCTTTCTTACGGTAAAAGGCGAAAGCGATATCGTTAAGGCCGGTCTTATCGTCCGGCGCAGTTTCGGCTTTACCGGGTCACTCTTGAGCGGGATCGCTCTTTTGAAGCTCGGCACTCTTATGAAGGAAGTGGGGACCTCAAAACTGACCGGCGGGTTGGCCGTTGCGGGGATCGCTTTTATCTGTTATTCCGTTTTCGGAGGACTTGTTGTTAATCCGATATCCGGTCTTCCCGTTCAACTCTTCAGAGCGGCCTGCGCCTTTACGATCGCAATTTCATCTTTTTACATCCTCGGCGTATTCAGGTCTCCCGGATAACATTCCCGGCAGTCCCGCATCGCCACCCATTGGGACGAGGCCGTTTTTTTCCCATGTGGCAGGTCCGGCCCGGTTTACTTCGAAGACAGCAGGCCCTCTATCGCCTTGCTGTCCATGGGCCTGAAGATGAAGAAGCCCTGCGCATATTCACCTTCCATTTTGCGGAATATTTCGAGTTGTTCGGTCGTTTCTATCCCCTCCGCTATGACGTCCAGGCTCAGGGCATGGGCCAGGGCGATGATTATCTTGACGATCTCAGCACTGTTCCTGTTAAAAGTGATGGCCTTGATGAAAGAGCGGTCGATCTTCAGTCCGTTGATAGGGAACTGACGCAGATAATTCAGGGCGGAGTACCCGGTGCCGAAGTCGTCGATATCGAGCCGGACCTTCAAGTCCTGCAGCCGCTGCAGAAGGGTGGCCGCCAGTTCAGGGTTCTCGATAAGCATTCTCTCGACGATTTCCAGCCTCAACTTCCGGGGGTCAAGACCGGTTTCACGAAGGACGTTTTCAACAAAGTCATAGAACTCGGGTTGAGAAAATACTTTGCTTGAGACGTTCACACTGACCGTCACGTTGCGGTACTCCGGAAAATGGTCCTGCCATTCGCGCAACTGTCTGCATGCCTCGCGGATGACCCACTGACCGATAGGAAGAATCAGCCCGGTTTCTTCCGCGGCCGCCATGAAATCCGTCGGGGCGATAAGCCCGCGCTCCGGATGCCGCCAGCGGACCAGGGCCTCAAAACCTATAATACTATTGTTCTTCATCGATATGATAGGCTGGTAGTAGACGGTGAACTCGTTTCTTTCCACCGCCCGCCGGAGTTCCGTTTCGAACCAGAGCGCGGCGGCGGCTTCCGCCTGCATTGTTGAGTCGAATATCACATGACATGCCTTGCCGCGCTCCTTGGCGTGATACATCGCGATGTCGGCATCACGAATTAGTTCGTCGGGTCGGGTATAATCGCCCTGATCGCTCATCACTATCCCGATGCTTACGGTCGCAAATATCTCATGGCCCAACACGTGAAATGGCTGCGTCATTCCATTCATGATGCGGCCTGACAAATCGTTTACGGTGGAGATATTTTTTGCATCCTCCATCAAAATGGCGAACTCATCGCCTCCGAAGCGGGCAACCGTATCGACCGCCCTCGTATTCTTCTTCAGTCTCTGGCAGATCGAGACCAGGAACTGGTCTCCACCGGAGTGCCCGAGGCCGTCATTTATCACCTTAAACCGGTCAACATCCAGAAAGAACACGGCGAAAATATGGTCCGGATATCGCTTCCTGCGCTCCAGGGCATTATTCAGGCGGTCGATGAAAAGGGCCCGGTTGGGCAGATTGGTCAGGGCATCGTAAAAGGCCCGTTGTTTCAGTTGCTCCTCTATCTCCTTACGCTCGATGTTTTCCCTGATGAGGCAATCATTGACCATGGCGATGTCGGCAGACCGCTGCTTAATGAGGTATGCTATGACCGTCATCAGGAAGGGACCCAGCAGCATTAAGGCGCGGAACCTGATCCCGGACTGCCCCATGGAGAGAAAGTATTTTAAGATGTCAACACTTGGTCCTACGTCCCTGATGAGTAAAACAATAAAGAGTGCAAGCATGGCCCATCCAAGGATGACGATGTAGTTTGCCACCCTGGACAGCATTCTAAGGGCTGAATCATTTTCCCGGGTGTTATCTCTCGTCTCTGGCATCGTCTGTTACGGTCACGTCAGTCAGGCAGTCGATGGAATGCCGGAAACTTGCCCGGGGTAATGTTAGCCGCGGAAGATTCATCGTCTCTTGCCTGGCCGCAAATAGCGGCCCTCCTTCCCTTCTTTGCGGGAGAACGGTGAGTGATACTCTCCTCACTCCAATGGTAAAAAAAGGCGGCAGATACCGATGTGATTTGAATCACACGGGATTTTATTGCTATATTCAGCCCGTTTCTTCTTTTCCCACGTCCGGGCCCGCCTTGCCTTTAATGCACGCCGCAGTATAAAGTAAAAATCGTTATGGAAGGTTGTGACGAGAGAACCGGCACCGTTGATCGACAGATGCCGCCGGTGAAAGCCGGATGGAGTTGTCTCATTGCCGCATGGGCGCTTTTCCTGATACCCATACCGGGACTGGGGATGATAGGATGGGCCCTCAATCTGGCTGCCTTCATCATTTCTATTATAGTGATGGTAAAAGGCCGGGTCGGGTCGGGAGTCGCACAGATGGTTTGTTCTCTTGCCCTTTCCCCGCTTGTCTATTTCATAGGCCTCGGGATATTAGGACATTTTTTGTTTCCCCGGCCGCGGATCTACCGCCTGTGGATCTGAAGACCCCTTGCTCTCCAACCATTTTTTTTGCTCTGCATAACGAGGGTGCATCCTGAATTTCCTGGCATACTGTTCAATCTGCTCACCGACCAGCCCGGAAGGGGAATAATCGCCGTAGCCGTCTCTCTGGAGGTACCAGAAATATCCTATTCCTGCCGGATCGAGACCCATCAGTCTGGCCCCCACGCCGTCTGCCTTCAGCGGGTCTGCAGAGGCCACGGCAACACCAAGCGCAACAGGCTCTCCCAGCAGGGGCCCCTCTCCCTCCATGCCTGTCATGCCGTCCAGCACAACCAGATCGGGCCTTACGGCCTTTGCCAGTTCCGCGAGATTGATATTGGTCAGTACCACGGATTCGGGGTAACCGCCGAGGCTTACGACGATGTGCCTCCCCAGATCATGGAGGGGTTTCCGGAGGAACCCGGGCAGAAAGGGAAACATCTTCGTACCCCCCTGAAGAAAGGCCTTCCCCCTGAGGCCATGGATATGGATCCTGTCATGCCTGTGTACCATCGCCATGATGTTCTTTATTCCCAGGGTGGCTATTACGAAATCATGGGTTTTTGGAAGGGAGAGGGAGACGATATAATCGAAGTCGTGTTTCATGATCCTCACCGTGCTGTGCCCGTAAACCATCCTGACAGTCATCTTCCGGAAGTCCTTCCATTCGTCGAAATCGATCACCCTGACGTTCCCGTATTTCTTTTCCAGTCCGTAGTAACCGAAACGTTCGAGCACCTTCTTTGTAGACATACCCGCCAGGAAGGCGCTGCCGCTGCTTTCCCCGACGGTTATCGAAAGCCCTTTGAATCGGGCGTTCAGGAAGTCAACCACTCCTTCGACAGCTTCCAGGCTTGTATTGGCGTATTCATTTTCCAGCGCACTGAGGTTGGGCTTTATCAGGACCTTCCCCCGGGCCCCGACCTCTTCCTTTATCAGATCGAGTGCATTTATTACGTTGTCCCGCCGCTTCTTTCCGGACACGAGAGATACTTTCGCCATCTTGTATCACCCTCCTGTTAAGTCCTTTATACTGCCGACCGGAACAGGTGTCAAGGAGTTTCGCCTCCTTGACATTCCGGCATGGTCTGCTGGTACATTAGTTACTATGAAAAGAAGGACAGGAGAGAGGGAGAGCGTCGGTTTTCATTTTGAGGCCTGTCCCGTTGTCTTGTTACGATGATACTCCGTTTTGCCGAATCCAACGGACCCGTGGATGAAGAGATCGAACGGCTGATGGAGATGGCAGGTGACGTGCGTCATCCCGAAATCATCCGTGACATGATCATCGCCGCCCTTAAAGCCGGCCAGGAGGAAGACGGCAGGGCGGATTTGAAACTCATGAATACCACACTCAAGGAGATGCGGTTCACCTCAAAGATATTCGGCCGTTATGTGAATGTCAAGAAAGTCACTGTCTTCGGGTCTGCCAGGACCAGACCGGACGAGCCTGTTTACAAGATGGCAAGGAGGCTGGGGCGGCAGCTGGCGCGAATGGGATGGATGGTCATTACCGGGGCCGGTGGGGGCATAATGCAGGCGGTGAACGAGGGGGCCGGGCGCTCCCACTCCTTCGGGGTCAATATCCGGCTGCCCTTCGAGCAGAAGCCGAATCCCGTACTGGAGAACAATCCCCGTCTCATAACCTATAAATATTTCTTCAACCGGAAGGTGGCCTTTCTCAAGGAGGCCGATGCGGTTGCGCTCTTCCCGGGAGGCTTCGGCACCCTCGACGAGGCCATGGAAACCCTGACCCTTGTGCAGACCGGCAAACGTTATCCCCTTCCCCTCATATTGGTCGATGAGCCAAAAGGGGATTACTGGATTAAATGGAAGCGGTTCTTCGAGGATGAACTCCTCGCCGGCGGCTATATCGCTTCCTCCGATTTCAAATTGTTCGAACTGGTCGACACCGTGGATGACGTGGTTGCCAGGATTGACCGTTTCTACCGGCGATATCACAGCATGCGCTATGTCAACGAGAAGCTCGTCATACGGCTTGCGTCCACGATAGACAGGAAGTCCGTCGGGGAGCTGGGTCGCCGGTTCCGGGGCATACTTGCCCCCGGGGGGAAAATATACCTGTCCGGAGCGCTGCCCGAGGAGGAGGACGAACCCGAGCTTTCCGACCTGCCCCGTCTGATAGCGGATTTCAACCGCAGGGATTTCGGAAGTCTCCGGAGCCTGATCGACGCAATCAACGACTTTTGACCCTGCCGTCCCGGAAGGCAACCTTTGTCCTGTCCCAGCTGATGTGACGGCGCCAGCTTCTGCCCCTGTTCCTGTAATCTGTCCGGTAGTGGGCACCGACGCTCCCTTTTCTGCAGAACGCCGCCTCCACGATGAGGGCCGCGACAGTGAGCATATTCTTTATCTCCAGTTCATGACGGGTAAGGTAATTTCCTTCCGTGATCCTGCCGAAAGAGCGAAGCCTCTTTCTTGCCTCTTCCAGTGAAGACCCGCACCTGATTATCCCGGCCTTCTCCCACATTACCTTTCTCAGGGTCCTTTTCACGGCCTCACTTTCCCTGATCGAGGATACCTCCGGCCCGTCACGTCGAAGAGAGGCGGCATCCGGCTTGACAGAGGATTTCAGGGCTGCGGAGCCCGCCCTGGCACCGAAGACCAACCCTTCAAGCAGGCTGTTGGACGCCAGCCTGTTGGCCCCATGGACCCCTGTGCAGGCGACCTCTCCGGCCGCATAGAGTCCGCGGATATTCGTCTCCCCTTCCAGGTTGGTCTTCACTCCGCCCATCATGTAATGGGCGGCAGGGGAGACGGGGACCATGTCTTCGGTTATGTCCACGTCGTATCGGAGGCAGGTCTCATAAATCCTCGGGAACCGGTTTTTCACAAAATCTTTTCCCATATGCCTGAGGTCAAGATAGACGCGGTTGCTCTTCGTTTTCACCATCTCCGAGATGATGGCCCTCGATACGACGTCTCTGGGCGCAAGCTCGGCCATGGGATGATAGTCGTCCATAAACCTCCGGCCTTCCGCATTGAGGAGCGTGGCCCCCTCGCCCCTGATTGATTCGCTGAGGAGAAACTGCGGGGCGGCCGGGGAATAAAGGCTGGTGGGATGGAACTGAACAAATTCCATGTCCTCCAACTCTGCGCCCGCCCTGAAGGCGATCGCCATACCGTCCCCCGTGGCGACCGAAGGGTTTGTCGTCCTGGAAAATATCTGTCCGGCGCCGCCCGTGGCGAGTATCGTCGCCCCGGCGAACAGGGCGGTGACCTCTTTTTCCCTTAGAACGAGGGCTCCGTGACATTCCCCGTCCTGCACTATCAGGTCGGTTGTAAAGGCGAAGGGGTATTTCTTCACCGATGGGAGTGAACGGACCTTCTTAAGGAGTACTCTTTCGAGCTCCTTGCCTGTGGAATCCCCGTGAGCATGGAGAATCCTTCGGCGCGAATGCGCCGCTTCCAGAGTGAGGGCCAGCTTCAGTCCCTCCCGGTCGAATTCCGCCCCCCAGGAAATAAGCTCGCCTATCCTGTCGGGGCCTTCTTCGACGAGCGTTTTCACGGCCTCCTCTCTGCAGAGGCCGTCGCCGGCCTTCAAGGTGTCCTCAAAATGTATGCCGACAGTGTCCTCGTCGCTCATAACGACCGCTATGCCGCCCTGGGCGTACTCGGTGCTGCTCTCTGAAGCCTTGTCCTTTGTCACCACGAGCACCCGCCCGTACCCGGCGAGTTCGATAGCGGCCCTGAGACCGGCCACTCCGCTTCCGATGATGAGGAAGTCGACTGTTTCGGCCTTCATATAGCAAGCATACAGTTACAAGACGCGGGAAATCAAGCAGGCCGCTGTTTCATTGCTCACGGACCGTCTGCCATGTTGCGAAAATCTCACGGAATCTATTAAAATGAGATATTATATTTACAGGAGGAAGAAATTGAAGGCGGAAATTCATCCCGATTATAATGAGGTCAAGGTAGTCTGCGCCTGCGGCGAGACATTTACCACAAGGTCGACCAAGAAGAACATACACGTCGACATATGCTCGAAGTGTCACCCTTTTTATACCGGTAAGCAGAAGATCGTTGACGCCGAGGGAAGGGTCGAAAAGTTCAAAAAGAAATACGCGAAGCAGTAGATATACACGAGGTCAGAAGACGGGACAGGAAACCACACCGGTTTCCTGTTTTTTTCTGCAGCGATGTCACGTCGGCGTTTCCGGCGCTGTCTTTTTTTGAGCCGCGCCGGAAGGGCGGAGACGAAAAAGACGGAAGGTAAAGGTGCTGGATGGAAAATATCGGCGGACAGGCAGTCATAGAGGGCGTCATGATGAAGTCGCCCGGCAACTGGACGGTTGCGGTGCGGGACCAGGACGGCAATATCCGCATGAAACGGGAAAAGCTTGGCAGGTCGCCGCGGTTTTTCAAACTGCCTCTGCTGCGCGGGGTCGTTGCTCTCTTCCAGGCGCTGGTTATAGGGTTGAAGGCGCTGGAATTTGCGGCGACCAATGCCTATGAAGAGAGTGAAGGTGAAAGCCTGGGGAAGCTTTCAATCGCCGTCACGATGATAGTTGCGGTCCTGCTCGGTGCGGGCATTTTCATTCTTTTGCCGTTGTATGCGGCAAAACTTCTCGGGCTCCTCTTCGGCAGTATATCGGCCCATTCCCTTCTTTTCAATCTGACCGACGGAGTGATCAGGGTTGGGATTTTTCTCCTTTATATAGTTGCCATAGGGATGTGGAAGGAAATGGCCAGGATTTTCATGTACCACGGGGCCGAGCACAAGGCCATTCATGCCTATGAAGAGGGCAAGACATTGACCGTTGAGAACGCGAAACCCTATTCCACACTGCATCCGCGTTGCGGAACGAGCTTCCTTATGATCGTTATGGGTGTCAGCATTCTGGTTTTCTCTTTCATCCCCCAGCAGTGGCCTTTTCTCGATAAGTTTCTGTCGAGAATCGTCCTTATACCTCTTGTCGCAGGGTCGTCTTTCGAGTTGCTGAAGTTTTCATCACGCTGGAAGGCAAACCCGCTGGTCAACGTTCTGATCCAGCCGGGGCTCTTCCTTCAGCGGCTGACCACAAAGGAGCCTGATGACGCACAGATAGAGGTCGCCCTTGCCGCCCTGCTGGAAGTGCTGGCACTGGAGGGGCGGAATGCTCGATAAACTTCTCGCGGTAGAAAAGAAATACAGGGAGCTGACGGACCTGTTGAGCGACCCCGGGATCTTCTCCGTGCCGTCGGAATTGCAGAAATATTCCAGGGAACATGCCGAACTTCAGCCGATCGTCGAAAAGATCGGGCGGTACAGAAGACTGCTCGAAGACCTGAAGAATACGGAAGAACTCCTGAAGGGCGGAGACGGCGAAATGAGGGAGCTGGCCCAGGCGGAAATGGAGGATTTGAAGAACAAGAAGTCCCTGCTCGAAGAGGAGATAAAGCTGATGCTTCTTCCGTCGGACCCGATGGACAAAAAGAATGTCATTCTGGAGATCCGTGCCGGCACCGGAGGTGAGGAGGCCGCCCTTTTTGCTGCGACCCTGTTCCGGATGTATTCAAAATATGCCGAATCCAGGAGATGGAAGATAGAGGTTATCAGCATGAACTCGACAGGACTTGGCGGTATCAAGGAAGTGGTCGCTTCGATCCAGGGGAAGGGGGCATACAGCCGCCTCAAATACGAAAGCGGGACCCACAGGGTCCAGCGTGTCCCCGCGACGGAGGCATCAGGGAGGATCCATACGTCGGCGGCAACGGTAGCCGTACTGCCCGAGGCCGAAGATGTCGACATCAAGGTCGAGGAAAAGGACCTCAGGATAGACACATTCTGCGCGTCCGGCCCCGGCGGACAGGGTGTCAACACTACATACTCTGCCGTCAGGATAGTCCATGTGCCTACGGGGCTTATCGTGCAGTGCCAGGACGAACGGTCCCAGATAAAGAACAAGGACAAGGCGATGAAGGTCCTCCGTTCCCGCCTCTACGAAATCGAGATGGATAGACAGGAGAAGGAGAGGTCTCAACAGCGCAAGTCCCAGGTGGGTACAGGTGACAGAAGCGAGCGGATAAGGACGTACAACTATCCTCAGAACAGGGTGACGGACCACCGTATAGGGTTGACCCTCCACAGGCTGGAACAGACCCTCGAAGGCGACCTCGACGAGATCATCGACAACCTTGTCACTCATTACAACGCCGAAAAAATGAAGGCGCTTTGAGATTGCCGGAAGTTCAGACTTGAGGTCGGGGCACGGAAGGGCCGTCGAAAAAGTCTTGTAATGACGACATGATTCCTTTTATCTTCCACATGAATGAGGACCCAATGTTCAGTGACTTTCTGGAAATGGCCGGCAGACACTTCTCCAGGGCTGTAAGGTGTCGCTACAAGCCGTTTTTCGGCGGCCCTTCCGTGCCTTCTGAGTATTTTCCTGCAACTGTGACGTCCATTCTTTCTCCATTTGTTTAAGGTGTGTTCATGCGTGTGCTGGACATATTGAAGACCGCTACTCAATATCTCGATCAAGCGGGTGTGAGCGATGCGGGAGTGGATGCGGAGCTGCTGGTTCTGCAATCAACGGGCATCGACAGGATGACGGCTTACAGGGACAATCCCGGGGTGGACGACGAATCATGGACAGCGGTCGTCAGACTCCTTGAGAGGAGGGCAGCCGGTGAGCCGGTTCAGTATATTTCGGGCTCAGTGGATTTTCTCGGCCTCAGGATAGAGGTGGGAAGAGGGGTGCTGATTCCGAGGCCGGAAACGGAGCTTGTAGCCATGGAGGGTATGCGTCTGCTCCGAAGTTTCGTGCGAGAACCTTTGGAGCCGGAAGCTGACCGCTTCAGAATCCTGGATCTCTGCAGCGGGAGCGGCTGCATCGCGCTGGCGCTGGGAAGGGAATTCCCGGATGCCGATATATTCGGGACCGATATCTCCGGGATCGCCATAGGGTATGCGGAAAGGAACGCGGGGATTAACGGGATCACCAACATCACTTTTCTTGAGGGGTCGCTCTATGACCCTCTGGGAGGCATGGCGCCATTCGACATGATCGTCTCGAACCCTCCCTACATAATTACCTCTGACATTGAAGGACTGCAGAGGGAGATCAGGGAATGGGAACCGGTAGATGCGCTCGACGGCGGTCTCGACGGTCTTGACTTCTACAGGAGGATCTTTTCCGGGGCGAAGAGGCATCTCGGGAAAAGGGGGGCGGTCGTATTGGAGCTGGGATTCGGGCAGGCGGGTGATGTGACAAAGATCGCCGGAGAGGCAGGATTCAGGAGTATAGACGTAAGAAAAGACCTGGCCGGTATAGACAGAGTGCTGATCGCCGAAACGGTTTCAGCCTCTCAGTCCTCGCACCTGCAGGGGTAGAAGACAAGGAGGGCGGACTTCATTTTTTCGATGGCCTCTTCCCTGGTCCGGCCCCTGGCCTGATAGCCCTGCAGCTCCGCGCATTCGGCGACCCACTGGCCGTCATCGTCCTCGAATAACAGGAACTCCCGCATAAATCAATATAACACATCTCTTGCGGCCTATTCATCCCGTATACGGCAATTGAAAGAGCCGCCGAATACAGGTTTATAAGTGATGCTGTTTTTGGCTACAATATTTGAAAACATCGGGAGGTTCTTTTTGGACAGGCTTGTCGTAAGAGGCGGGAAGAGACTTCAAGGCGCGGTGGAGATAAGCGGGGCCAAAAACGCTGCGCTGCCCATCATGGCCGCAACCCTTCTGGCACCGGGCGAGCATAATCTCAACTCTGTCCCTCATCTCAGGGATATCTCAACCATGGGACGCCTCCTGGCAAACCTCGGTGCCGGGTACCACCTGGAAAAAAACCGCGCGATCCTGGACTGCAGCGGCATAAAACAATATGAGGCGCCATATGAACTCGTCAGTACAATGAGGGCATCCGTACTTGTGCTGGGGCCGCTCATTGCCAGGCTCGGGAAGGCGAAGGTCTCTCTCCCGGGAGGATGCGCAATAGGGGCGCGGCCGATCAACCTCCACCTGATGGGACTTGAAAAGATGGGAGCTTCCGTAACGCTCGACTCGGGATACGTGCTTGCGAGGGCGAAGAAACTGAAAGGGGCATCCATCTATTTCGATATCCCCACTGTGACGGGCACGGAGAACATCATGATGGCGGCAGTGCTGGCTCAAGGCAAGACCCTCATCGAGAACGCAGCACGGGAGCCTGAGATAGTCGATTTGGCAGATGCACTCAACTCGATGGGTGCGAAAATAAAGGGGGCCGGTGAAAGTATAATCGAGATAGAAGGGGTTAACGGTTTGCGGCCCCTGCGGCACACGGTAATACCGGACAGGATAGAAGCGGGGACTTTCATGGCGGCTGCCGGAATCACGGGCGGGGACGTAACGATAAGGCGCTGCAGGCCCGGGCATCTGGATGCGCTGGTTAACAAGCTGCGGGACACGGGGATGACTATCAGGCCGGTGAAAGGCGGAATAAGGGTTGCCGGTCCGGAAAGGCTGAAATCGGAAAACACAAGGACGATGCCCTATCCGGGATTTCCTACGGACATGCAGGCCCAGTTCATGGCCATGATGAGTATAGCCAACGGCACGAGCGTCATCTCCGAGAGTGTTTTTGAGAACCGGTTCATGCACGTTGCCGAACTGAGGCGTATGGGTGCCGATATCACTATCGAGGGGGGTACGGCTACGGTGAAGGGCGTGGAGAGTCTCGCGGGAGCGCCGTTGATGGCAACGGACCTCAGGGCGAGCGCATCGCTTGTCATGGCGGCCCTTGTTGCTGAAGGGGAGACGACTATCAGCAGGATCTACCACCTCGACAGGGGATATGAGAGAATCGAGGAAAAGCTTCAGAAGCTGGGTGCGGATATCAGGAGAGAGAAGGAATAGTCCGCCCGGAAACTTCCGGTCGGCTCAAGTATGATATACTGAAGAAGCGGGTCAAGCGGACAGGAAGGATAGCCGAGGCTGAACAGGGATCGCTTTCATATTCCAGGTTTGTTTTTCTTTGCGTAAGCTGCATTCATTCTTAAGCTTGTGGACTCTAAGTTGCAATGGCGCAGTATAAAAGTTGACTGAGAGGAGGAACTTTGGCAAAAAGGAAGGGAGCATATAAGAGTGAGAAGAGAAAAAAAGAATTGATGAGACAGAAAAAACAGGAGATGAAAAGACAGAAGCGTATCCACAAGGACGAGGCCCCGGAAGGGGACACTGAGGCGACATCGGGGGAGGAAGCCGAAGAGGGGTCCGGTCGGGCTGAATAGGCTTTACCTGTTCAGTTTTCTGGCGATATAGACCCGAAGAGGACATTGACAAAAATGCATGCCACCGAAGACGACGGAAAACCTGCACTCCGCGGGCTTTTTCTCCAGGCACACAAGAAAGGTTTCCAGCCCTATATCTTCAGCCTTGCAAAGCCTCTCCTGCCCTGAAGTATAACACACAAAATCTTTCGGGCATTGTAATCCGTTGAGGATTTTCTCCAATTGTTCCCTGTTGTCCTGCTTATACCGTTCTCTCACAGTATTACCTCAAATCGGGAAGTCCCATCAGGGCACATTAATGATAACATTATCGCCTTCCACTTTGTACTGCCCTTATTTGTCAAGACGGGAGCGGCCGGCTATCTTCCACAAGGCCGGGATAGTGACGCTATTGCCCGCAAAGACGTGCTTCGCGGGACCGTTCTGATGTTAAATGGCAACGGGCACCCCGAAAGGATGCCCGTTGCGTTCGGAAGATTCCGCCGGATGTTGCAAGAACTATTTCTTGCCGAGGATGGCGTCTTTGGCTGCCTTTGCGACACGGAACTTTACGACCTTCTTGGCGGGTATCTTTATCGTCTCGCCGGTCTGGGGGTTCCTTCCCTTACGGGCCTTACGCTGAACGAGGACAACCTTGCCGATTCCAGGAAGTGTAAAAGAGTTCTTGGCCTCCTTGTAAGCAAGCTTAGCGAGTTCATCGAGTACCGTTACCGCCTGCACCTTCTTCAGATCCGCTTTCTTTGCAAGATGGTCCGCGATCTGAGATTTCGTCATCGCCTTTGCCATAATCCCTTCCTCCTTGAGTTAATGAATGGTGATTTTTATATAGCATAATGAATTATATCGGGAAATGCTACTGGTTGCAGTATATTTTCTGCGCAAAAAGCCGGGGAAGGACAAGAATGAGGAGTTGTCGAAGACATTCGGCAAAGTTTATGCGCCCTGGCGGAGAAACGGCTCAGAAGCGCTGTCCCGCCTTGTTCCATTGTCCTGAATTTGCAGTTAGTTATAAAGCAGTCTAGTGCGACATGGCGTTGCCGAAGATCCTGTAACTGAAGTGGGTCGCTTCCTTCTGGTCGTAAAGATATACGGCGTCGCCCCTGACGTTGCCCACAAAATGCGAAGAACTGTCTCCAACATAGCCGATGAAGGTGTTTCCCTTCACGGAAAGGTTGATCAAATGGCCGGCGTTGCAAGAGAACTGGTATCTGAAGATACTGGGAGAGTGCGCCAGGTAGGCCCAGTTTATGCAACTGAAGTTCTTCAGACACTTCTCGTCGGGAAGTCCCGAGAGGTCGATCTCGCAGGACCGGGTATAGTCGTAAATCGAGGTGACGTCTTTGCCGGCTATCAATCGTCCCACTATGTACGCTATGCATGCATGATCATAACTTGTTACAGGCATAACCCCTCCCTTAACCGCATTTAGTGAATCCGCAGCTGTGGCAGACGGCACACCCGCCTTCATGCTCGACGGCGCCGCCGCACTCCGGACAGGCGCCTATGCGCATGATCTCTCCCTTGTCGTGGCCGTTGCCGCCGTTTCCGTTGCCTCTTCCTGCGCGCACCAGATACTTTTCGAGGGCCTTCGCTATGGCATCGGAGCATGAGGTGATCTTCCCGCCACTGGTCCAGGTCTGCTCATGGCAGGTTATGCCCTTGAGCTGGTTGATGACCTCCTCCGGTTCGATGTTCGAGCGAAGGGCGAGGCTTACAAGCCTCCCTATCGCCTCGGCCTGGCTGGCAGCGCACCCGCCTGCTTTGCCCATATGGGTGAAGAGCTCGAAGAGCTGGCCGTTCTCATCTTCGTTCACGGTAATGTAGATGTTCCCGCAGCCGGTCTTCATGCCTCTCGTCTCGCCCTTTATCGTCTGCGGTCTCTTCCTCGGTACGATCTTTACCTGTGCCGGTTCCGCTTCTTTCCTGGTCTTGCCCGTCGAGAGGACCTGCTCCTCGCGTGAACCGTCACGGTAGACCGTTACTCCTTTGCATCCGAGTTTGTAAGCGAACATGTAGACGTCTTCCACATCCTTTGGAGAGGCGTCTTTAGGGAAGTTTACCGTTTTGGATACGGCGTTGTCGACATGTTTCTGGAAGGCCGCCTGCATGGCGACATGCTCCATCGGGGTGATGTCGTGGGCCGTCGTGAATATAGCCTTCACATCATCGGGGATTTCGTCGAAACCGTGGAGCGACCCCTCGTCGGCGATCTTCTCCATCAGCTCGCGCGACCAGAAACCCCGCTCTTTGGCTACCCTTTCAAAGTGGGGGTTGACCTCTATCAGCTTCGTCCCCTCCATCACGTTCCTGACGAAGGAGACCGCAAAGAGCGGCTCCACGCCGGAGGAGCATCCCGCTATGATAGACAGCGTGCCTGTCGGAGCGATCGTCGTTACAGTGGCGTTTCTCAGTTTCATCTTCCCATCGTAAATGCTGCCCGCATAATTCGGAAATACGCTCCTCTCTTCGGCGAGGGCAGCCGAAGCGTTCTTGCCCTCTCTCTGGATAAAGCCCATCACCTCTTCGGCAAGGGCGACGGCCCTGTCGGAATTGTAGGGTATGGCAAGCTGGATGAGCATGTCCGCCCAGCCCATCACGCCGAGCCCGACCTTCCTGTTTGACTTCGTCACCTCCTCTATCTTCTCCAGGGGATATTTGTTCACGTCGATTACGTTGTCGAGGAAATGGACCGCTGTCCTGACCGTCTCCCTGAGTTTCCGGTAATCGACCGCTCCATCTCTTGTCATTCTGGCGAGGTTTATGGATCCGAGGTTGCAGGATTCGTAGGACAGAAGGGGCTGCTCCCCGCAGGGGTTTGTAGACTCTATGCGCCCTTTTTCGGGGGTCGGATTGGTAATGTTTATCCTGTCGATAAAGACAATGCCGGGCTCGCCGTTTTTCCATGCATGGTTGATGATCATGTCGAATACCTGCCTCGCCTTCAGGCTCCTGGCAACCTTGTTTGTCCTGGGGTTGATAAGGCTGTACTCCCTGTCTTCCCGCACAGCCTGCATGAAGCTGTCGGTGATGGCAACGGAGATGTTGAAGTTGTTGAAGCGGCCGTTGTCGTCCTTGGCGGTAATGAAATTAAGTATGTCAGGATGGTCTATCCGCAGTATGCCCATATTTGCGCCGCGCCTCGTTCCGCCCTGCTTTACTGCCTCCGTTGCGGTATCGAAGACGGTCATGAAGGAAATGGGCCCCGAGGATACGCCTTTTGTGGAACCGACGATGTCGCCGCCCGGCCTGAGGCTGGAGAAGCTGAAACCGGTTCCCCCGCCCGATTTATGTATGATCGCGGTGTTCTTTACGGCATCAAAGATCGATTCCATGGAATCGTCGACAGGGAGCACGAAGCAGGCGCTCAGCTGGCCGAGCCTCCTGCCGGCATTCATGAGCGTAGGGCTGTTGGGGAGAAAGTCGAGGGTGGTTATAGCGGAGTAAAACTCTTCCGCAGTCTCTGAAACGTCCGCCTCGGACCGGCCGTAAATAAGGTCGGCTGATGCTATTGTATCGGCAACGCGCCTGAAAAGATCTTCAGCCGTCTCGGTTGCCCTTCCTTCCTCATCTTTTTTCAAATACCTCTTTTCGAGAACTTTTAATGCGTTCGGGCCGAGGCTGATCGTATTCAAAGGCGATTTCATTGACTCTTCTCCCCCTTTGTTCTTTTAAAAACATTTATTTATTATAATGAAAAATTACAACCATTTGTATGGTCTTAGAAATTAAACCACAAGATATTGTACATGTCAAGCCAAAAATGATAAAAAAACAAATACCTTGATCTAGAAGATTTTTTGCTGTGGAATGCCTGTTTATAAATTGTTAATTTGATTAAACGTCGCATTTTCGATATAAAAATGAAGACTCATCTGCCTTGTCCCGGGTCCCTGCGTCTGAAGTTTATGAGTTATGAACAATGTGGGCAGCCGCAGGCAGGAGAAAGCCGGACACGGGAGGGCTCAAACGAGGACGGAAAGCCTTTTTATTCGAAGAGTCCGGTGAGGGCGTTTGCCCTCTCCTCTATGTTTTTCGCGATGCTTTCCTCCGCCTCCTGAAGCTTGTGCAACTCGTCGGCGATGTTCAATGATGCGAGGATCGCCGCTTTGAGAGGGGTTATGCTGGGGGATGAGGAATAGACTTCCTTCAGTTTCCCGTCCACAAAGGCTGCCAGTTTTCTTATATATTCCTCCTGAGCGTCTCCCCTGAGGGTGTATTTCTGTCCCAGGATGGTGACTTCCACGCTTCCCATTTCTTCGCCCTCAGCCCTGGAATGTATCCAGCTCCGTGAGGAGTTCTTCCAACTGTATGCCTATGGACGATTTTTCAGACCTCATCGCCTCGATTTCCCGGTTCTTCTCGTTCAGCATCTCCTCGTACTCCCTGAGCTTCCTTTCGAGAATGGTTTTCTCTTCTTTTAGTGCTTTCACTCTTTCTACGGCAACCGATATTTTTTCTTCAAGGTTTTTTAAGCGTTCCAATGGCGAGACCTCCCTGTTTCTCTCTACAGAATCGTGACCGGATGTGTCATCATCAAAAAGAGTCTTGTTCCATCCCATTGCTCTTACCTTACCAGATGAAAACGATCCATGTCTACAGCGAAATTTGTGCCGGGAATCATCATCTCGCCCTTCTGCCGAAATCGTCCTCTCTCATCATTTCCACCCGGTGTTTCAGCCTGATGACCGCGATTATCTTGTCTTTCTTCATGAAATAGTAGGTATCGAGGACATCTGATCCGGGGTAGGCATAAGACCAGTAGAGCGGCATCACCTCATAGCCGGCAACCCCGCCGCCTTTTGTCACGATCATGCTGAGCCGGGACTGCATGAAATCGGGGCCGCAGCTGCTGACGAAAATCCCGGCCCTTTTGAGGGCCTCGCGTGCAGGCAGGTTCTTTATCACCCTGTAATCGAAATCCGGCGCGTAGGGTTCGATGGTGTAGAGGTCCCCCTCCCTGTCGAGAATCGCCATGGTCCTCAGGTCGTTGAAATGAGTGCAGCCGTAAAGGATCAGCGAATAGCGGCCTTTGACAGCGGTGCTTGCAGCGTTTTCAACTTTCAGGCGCGGCCTTATGGCGCAGGAACTGCCGGTGATCACGAACGCCGCGAGCAGGCAAACCGCAATCGGCACTGTTACAGTCCGTCCCATACCTGAATTCTACCACCTCTTGCCCTGGATTTCAGCGGGCGCCCTTTTGCTAAAGGGTCTTATATGGAATGCTCATCAACCCCGGTAATCGGATTCGATGAGTTCGCTGAAGTCATCGATGGAGGGGAATTCCCTGGACGTTCCTCTATCAGCCTTTGAACTCGCGTAAGCCTTGTAAAGGATATACCTGATGCCGAACTTCTTTGCCGTCCTCAATATCTCTTTGGTATCGTCGATGAAGAGGCTCTTTTCCCTCTCAAAACCCAGCCTCTTCTCCGCCCTTTCCCAGAACTCGATCATCTCTTTCGGATAGCCTATCTCAAAGGATGTGAGGGCCTTGTCGAAAAACCGCCCGATCCTGGTTTTTTTCAGTTTGATCTCCAGTACCTTGTAATGCGCGTTGGTAACGAGAAAGACCTTCTTCCTGTGAGCCCTCAGCCATCGGAGGAACTCCTCTACGTGGGGATGCACCTCGATCAGATGCTGAATCTGCTCCTTAAGGGCGGGGATATCTATATCCACCTCCTTCGACCAGAAATCGATGTCCGTCCAGTTGAGTGTGCCCTCGTGGGCCTTGTATCTGCCGAAGAGCTCCTCCCGCGCCTTGCCGAAGGTGATGCCGTTTTTCTCGGAATATTTTTCCGGAAGGAGGTGCTGCCAGAAGAAATCGTCGAAATACTTGTCCAGAAGCGTCCCGTCCATGTCAAGGAGGACATACTTTATGTCTTTCATCGGTATTATGTCCTGGCGTGGCATGTTTCCCCCTTGTTTATCCTGAAAGCGGCTGTCAGCCGCAGACGGACGCAGTCTGAAGCCGGACTTTTCAATGAGTGGTTGTTTTGTCTGCGTTTGTCTGCGGCCAATGCTTTTTCAGGCTCTGGTTATAAAATAGTTATAACTTCAGAACCGAACCGGCGGATTTCACAGCTTTCCCTTGGTCGAAGGTATCCCCTTTACTCCCGGGTCTATCGTGACGGCCTGCCGGAGGGCCCGGCCCAGGGCCTTGAAGATCGCTTCGATAATGTGGTGCGTGTTTCTTCCGTATGCGACCCCTACGTGGAGAGTTATTCCCGCGTGGCTTACAAATGCCTGGAGAAAATCCTCTGTCAGGTCAGGGTCGAAGTCCTTCAATTTGCTCCTTTTCGGGAAATCGACCCTGTAAACCAGGTAAGGTCTTCCGCTGATGTCGAGGCTCACGGATGCAAGAGTTTCATCCATCGGGACGGATGCCTGACCATAGCGGGTTATGCCTTTCATGTCTCCCAGCGCCTGCTTCACTGCCTTGCCGAGAACTATACCCACATCTTCGACCGTGTGGTGATAGTCGATGTCGATGTCCCCCCGGGCCCTGATCTCCAGGTCGAACAGTCCGTGTTTGGCCATGAGGGACAGCATATGATCAAGAAATGGGACCGATGTCTTTACGGCGTACCTGCCGCTGCCGTCGACATTGATCTTTATCTTGATGTCTGTCTCTTTTGTCTTCCTCTCGATCCTGGCGGTCCTCATATTGCCTCCTCTCCTCTCAGTTCCGGGCGATGGCGGCGAGAGCCCTTAGAAAGGCATCGTTTTCCCTGCGCGTGCCGACCGTTACCCTCAGGCATCCCGGCACCGCCTCATGCATGTTGCGCACGAGGATACCCTTCTTGAGCAGTGAGTCGTAAACATTGCAGGCTTCACCTGCTTCAAAGAGGATGAAATTCGCCTCTGAGGGAAAGGGCCTTACACCGCCAATCTTTTCCATTCCCCTGATAAGGCGTTTCCTCTCGGCTACAATTTCCCTGACAAATGTGTTCATTTTCTTCTTTTCTTTCAGGGCGCGGGCTGCAACGGCCTGGGACAGGGCGTTCACATTGAAGGGCAATCTGACCTTGTTCACCTCGGCGATGATTTCACTTTGCGCAACGAGGAAGCCTAGCCGGAGCGCGGCGAGGCCCACCTTGCTGAGGGTTCTCATGATAATCATATTCTCATAATCGTTCAGCAGGGGCAGAAAGCCGCGCAGGCTGGAGAAGGGCTGGTATGCCTCATCCACGACAACCAGTCCCTTTGAGGCGTCGACTATCTTCAATATGCTCTCGGAGGAAAAACAGTTGCCCGTCGGGTTGTTGGGACTGCTGAGGAATATCAGTCTGGGTTTCTCCCTTTTTATGGCCGCAATGGTCTTTCCGAGATCTATATCGAATTCCCTGTCAAGCGGGACTTCTATCTTTTTTTCACCCAGCGCCTGTGCGATGATGCCGTACATGGAAAAAGTAGGGACGGGAAAGAGGACCGGTCCCCCGAAGGTGGTGATAAGGTAATAGATGAGTTCATCCGAACCGTTGCCCTGAAGTACATTGTCTACCCGGACCCCCAGGTTGCGTGCAACGAGAGTTCTCAGTCTCCTGGCCTCCGGATCCGGATACCTGTTGGTACGGATCTTCTCCACGGCCTCCAGGGTGCTGCCGAAGCCGAAAGGACTTTCGTTCGCATCGAGCTTAACCCTGCAGGGTATCTCCTTTGCGTTGTAAGCGGTCAGGGAGGACACGCCCTCTTTTACGAGCTTCTTTATTTTCATGTCCGGGGCATTATATCACAAATAACCGTTTTGTTTATTTCCCGGGGAGAATACTCCCGGTCGCGGCCGAAAGAGGGCGGAGGCCCCGTCGCGCCTTACATTCGCCTATGATTTGAATCAGGTATAGCGCGGCGGAAAAGTTGTTATAATAATAAAAATACTTCGGAAGGAGAGGATAATGAAAATACCTGTAATCGATTACGACACCTGCGAGGGATGCGGGACGTGCGAAGCGATGTGCCCCGAGGTCTTCCAGATGAAAGACGACGGAAAGGCATATGTGGTGAACCCCCAGGGCTGCAGTTCGTGCAACTGCGAGGAGGCCGTTGACTCCTGCCCGGTAACGGCAATAACAATGCAGGAAGAATAATTCCGGGCTCTTGATTGAACCGGGCGGTGCGGACTTTGCTTCTGCACCGCCCTTTTTATTGATACACCCGTCAGAATACCGTCCATTGCTGGGGCAGGAAGAGCCTCTCGTAGGTCATCAGTGCGAAACTGTCAGTCATCCCGGCTATGAAGTCGCAGACCATGCGGTTCTTATTCAGTTTCTTCTCCGCGGGAATGTCGGAGAATACCTCATCAATGTGTGTCAGGTAGTAGGCGTAAAGGTCCCTGAGTATCTTCCTGGCCTTTCCGAATTCCCTGATGATGACGGGGCTCTCGTAGACCCGGCTGTACAGGAAGTCTCTCAGCATGCAGGCGGCCTCCGATACGTCACGCCCCATGCGGATCTCTTCCAGTCCGCTCCTGAGTGAGGTATGGATGAGGTCTTTGACCATGGCGTCGATCCTTTTTGCGTGCGTGGCCCCAAGGATCTTCACGATACCTTCCGGTATTTCCTTTTCCCTTATGACATCGGCCCGCAGCGCGTCATCGAGGTCGTGGTTAACATAGGCTATCAGGTCCGAGACGCGCACCACCTGCCCCTCAAGAGTCTCGGCGCGCTCCGATTTCTTCTCCGGGAATATGGTACCCCTTCCCTTTGAATGTTTCACTATGCCGTCCCTCACTTCGTGAGTCAGGTTCAGGCCCTTGCCGTTCCTCTCAAGGAAATCGACCACTCTGAGGCTCTGTTTATAATGGTCGAACCCGCCCGGGTGTATCTCCCTCAGTATCGTTTCACCTGCATGCCCGAAGGGCGTGTGCCCGAGATCGTGTCCCAGGGCTATCGCCTCGGTAAGGTCCTCATTGAGCCTCAAGGCCCTGGCCACTGTTCTGGCTATCTGCGAGACTTCGAGGACGTGGGTCAGGCGGGTCCTGTAATGGTCTCCCCTGGGGGCGAGAAATACCTGGGTCTTATGCTTCAGTCTCCTGAACGCCTTTGAATGGATGATCCTGTCGCGGTCACGCTGAAAGGAGGTCCTGATCTCGCCTTCCCGCTCCCTTACGACTCGCCCCCTGCTCTGCCGGCTGCGGCAGGCCCTGGGATGAAACACGGCGGCCTCGAGTTCTTCGGTCTGTTCCCGGATCTTCATCGCCGTATTCTACCTCAAACGGCGCGTGCGTACAAACGGCGGGACGGCGCCGCCCTGCCGGACGTCTTACGAAAAATCCTGAAGATGAGGTCTCCCGGGCGAAAAGGCTATCCCAAGCGATTTCAGCCACAGTTCTATCTCCTCCCTTGCAAGTCTTGCGTTAAACTTATGCCATTGTTTTCGTTCGTGCGGATATGGTTCGAGGGCCTTCTTGAACTTCCTGAACGCCCCTTTGCCGTCGAGGATGCCCAGGAGGGCACCCCGGAGCTCCCCGTCTTCTAAACCTGCGGCGAATTCCTTCATTGCGGCGTAGCCGTCGGCTGATTGTCTCTCCGGTATTCTCACGTAACGGTCACTGCCATAGAGGAATATGTCGAGCGCCAGTTCGACCTCGTCTTCGATCCAGTCTGCCATGTCTATCTCCTCGTCGAATTCGATGCCCTCGTAATCCTCCATGTCCTCGTCGAGATCTTCATAGAGGACGGAGTGAGCCCTGCTGATGATATCTTCCGACAGGATTACGACGTCCCCTGTTCCCGTGTCGAGGAAGTAGTCGAAGGAATCGCGCAAAGTGTCTTCCATGGCCTTCTGGATCTCGTCAAAATCGATTTTCAATCTTGTCACAGTTTTCTTACAAGCCGGAAGAGCGCCGGATATTCGGACCTTGCCGATGCCGTCTCCTCTGTGAGATAGGACAGGGCCGGCTGGACATGCTTGAGAAAATATTTCTTGCCCTTCTGCCCCGCCAGAAAGCCATAGGCGCCGAGGGCCTGCATATGCCGCTGGAGCCTGCAGGGAAGGAGACTCGCCCTGAAAGCGGCTTCATCAAAAAGGTCGCCGTAACAGTTCTTCATTTTAGTGAGGTAATGTTCAACCAGCCGCCCGCGCATCGTATCATCGAGTCTCACATATGGGTCCCAGAGCAGCGAAGCGAGATCATAGGCCGGCGGCCCTATTCTGGCCCCCTGGTAATCGATGATCCTGGGCCTGTCCCCTTCGGTTACCATGATGTTCTGCGACTGGAAGTCCCTGTGAACAACCGACTTGGGGACTGAGTCCACCTTTTTTGCCAGGCTGTCGAATTCTCCTTCAAGGAGGCGCTCCTCTTCCGGCACGATGCCTTTCGTCCCACGCACGAATCTTTCGATAAAATAGCTGGTTTCCCATCTGAGGTGGTCATAGTCGAACACCCTGAAATTCGGAGGCGGACACTCCCTCGCCTTGTCCGTTACGACGGTATGGAGGACCACGAGGATATCGACCGTCCTTTTGTATATGTCCTCGACCCTTCCCGGGTCCCTGACGCATCTGGTCCACGCATAAAGTGAAAGGTCGCCGAGGTCCTCATAGAGTGCATGTACATGTCCGTCCTCCGCAGAAACGGGATCTGCGCCAGCACCCGGTTCTTCCCCTATGAGGCCTGCCACGGGGATTAAATATTTCGCAAAAAACTCTGTATAGACGATCTGTCTCCGGTAATCCGGGTCACTCCGTGGGCATTCCAGAAGGATTGCCGTCTTCTCGTGATCGCTTAACCGGTAATATTTCCTGTCCGATCCGCCGGTTCCGATAAGGGTGAAGGTGATTTTTTCAGGAGGGCCCGTCAGAAGGCCCGATACGAGAGAGACAGGTAATGGGGGGTGCATTGCAAAGGGTTCTCTGATCGGGACGCGAAAGTCAGATCCTGCAATGGCGTTTTCGATATTTTCTCCGTCGCGGACCCGCGAGCCGGAGAGGATGATGCAGTTTCGGAGTGAAGCGCGTCCCTCGAAGACGCTTCCCTCTTCAATTACTGTGCGTCCGCAAATGCTGACGCGGTCGCATTCAACAGACGGGTGCACGTATAACATCTCCCCTTCTTCACTCAGCTCGTGAAAGACTGCCGATGCGTAAGCGTCCGGCGTTCCTATATCGCTCCAATACGTCCCTGACACATCGACGGTCCCGACGGCCGAACCGGCGGAAACGGCACTCATCCAGGCAGCTACGACCTCCGACCTTCCTTCCTCCAGAAAGCGGAGGAATTCGGGAGAATATACGGCTACCCCTGTATACGTGACGGGGCGGAGCCCGTCTACGGCGCCCGCTATGCAGGGTCCTACGTGCCGTACTCTGCCTGCCCCGTCGATCCAGACATTGTTAATATAAGGGTAGTCGTGGACGGCTAGCGTGGCGATATTTCCCGATACGACATGTTTCTCCAGAAGCGCCGCCAGGTTTATCCCGGACAAAATGTCCGCATTGTGAACAAGGAAAGTCGATCTCGCAAGAAGTGAGGCGGCATTCCTCAGTGCTCCCCCCGTGCCCATGATCTGTTTTTCGTGAAAAAACAAGATGTTAGCAGAGTAAGGAGACGTGGCGGCATGGTCGCGGACCGCTTCCCACATGTAGTGGGCATTGATGCCTATCTGTCCGACCGGAAGGGCTGAGACTTTTTCGAGGACGATGTCGAGGACTGGCTTTCCAGTTACAGGCAGGAGAGGCTTGGGTATCCTGGAAGAGATCGGTTTGAGCCTTTCGGCAAAGCCTGCAGCGGGAATAAAAACGTTGATATTTTTCATCCGGTCAGTAAAGAAGATATTTTTTCCTGATCTTCCTGTTAAACTCTCTCATTTCCTCCGTCCACCACAGCTCCATATCCTTCAGTCCTGCTCCTTTCTCTATATCCTTTCGCAGCCGGTCGGATCCGGCGAGGATGTCTATCGGGAGGAGGGTATCCTCATATTCGTAGGGCGGTTCCTTCCAGGCAAACTCCCGGGGATACAGATCATATGCCGTTTTCAGGATTGCGACAGCCGTTCTGAACGGTTTGAACCTTTTCCTCTCGGTTATATGAAGCTGGGCACCCCCGCAAAGCCTGCCGGAGTATTTCTGGAAAGAGGGAAGAAAATAGAGTGGCCGGAAGCAGACTCCCGGAAGCCTGAAGCCGGCCAGATGCCTGACGAGCGCCGGGGGATGCACGTATGGCGCGCCGAAGATTTCAAATGGCCTTGTCGTCCCGCGACCTTCGCTCATATTCGTCCCCTCCAGCAGGCACATGCCCGGATAAACAAGGGCTGTGTCGACTGTTGGAATGTTCGGAGACGGAAAGACCCAGGGGAGACGGGTGTCCTCGAACCACATGTCTCTCCTCCAGCCTCTCATCCTGATGACGTGTAGGTTTGCCGAGGGATAGAAACGGTCCTTCATGTAGGACGCTATTTCACCTATGGTCATCCCGTGACGGACCGGCAGTGGGTGCAGACCGACGAAGGACCTGTATTCCGGTTGCGATACCGGTCCCTCCGTCAGGTGTCCGGAGACGGGGTTCGGTCTGTCCGAGACCACGACGGGCACATGCATCTCCATGCATGCCTCCATTACAAGGGCCATTGTCCATATGAATGTATAATAACGTGCTCCGACATCCTGCAGATCGATGACCATGGCGTCGATATCCCTGAGCATTCCCCTGTCCGGTTTGCGGGTCTTCCCGTAAAGGCTGTAAACGGGAAGGCCCGTTTCCTCGTCCCTGAAGCCTTCCCATTCTACCATGTTGTCCTGGGTCTGGCCCCTTATGCCGTGCTGCGGGCCGAAGAGCGCGGTCAACCTGAATGCACGGGATTTGCTGCAGACGTCGACCGCATGGACAAAACTGGTCGTGACGGACGCCGGGTGGACCAGAAGCCCAACCCTCGAATCTTTCAGGCGTGACGGCCAGCCACTGGTCATCAAGTCGAGACCGGTCCTGACTTTGTCCAGCTCTCCCGGCAATCCCCGTTTACTCCAACAGGAGGTCCCGGAGTGCAAGGGTGATCTCCTTCAGCCTGAGGTCCCGGTTTTCGGGCGTGACCTCGATCAGCTTGACGTCCTCTCTCTTCTTGATTTCAGTGATGATGCCGATACCCTTCTCGGGTATTGAGGCGATAACCGGCTTATCCGCAGCGAGGAGTTCGATAATGAGTTTCGAGAATTTCCTGGACTGGCACACCAACTTATCGATACCGTCGATAAAGTAAAGACCGGTCTTCTTTTCCGGAGAAAAGACTTCGTTAAGCAGGCTGTCAAAGGATTTCATGTCGATGCGAAACTTCCCTACCGCATACCTGCTCTTCAGGGTCGGACTGGCGAGAATCCTGCTGTCGCCCTGAAGGTTGAAAACAAGAAAGCCGGCCTTTACCCCGTCCTCCACCACCTCAACCGTATAAAAACCGGTGGGATTGAACTCTTTGAAGACCTCGGTAAGTTTCCTGATGATGCTGGTCTTGCCGCCGCCGGACGGTCCTGTCAATAATAGATTCTTTATCACAGCAGAGTCTCTAAAAGCCTGTCGAGTTCTTCAAGGGAATAGTATTCTATTTCTATCCTGCCTCCTTTTTTCCCCTTGTGTATAATCCTGACCTTGGTCCCGAGCCGCTTGATGAGCTTTTCCTGGAGGGAGGTCATCTGGGGATCCCTGATTTCCTTTTTTTTCTCGGGCTTCGACAACTTTCTCGCCAGCAGTTCCGCCTCCCTCACACTCAACCCCTGCTTCACGATTTTTCTGGCAGACTGCACCTGGTTGTTCCTGCCCTCTATCGAAAGCAGCGCCCGTGCATGGCCCATGGTAAGGCTGCCGGTGTAAATGAGGTTCTTGACCTCGTCAGGCAGTTTCAGGAGACGCATATAATTTGCGACTGTTGCCCTCTCTTTCCCCACCTTGTCGGACAGTTCATCCTGGGTGAGATTAAAGTCTTTGACCAGGCGCTGGAAGGCCTCGGCTGTCTCAATGGGGTTAAGGTCTTCCCTCTGGATATTTTCGATGAGGGCTATTTCGAGGGAATCTTTCGACGCCACATTCTTTATTAGCGCCGGTATCTTCTTGAGACCGGCAAGGATGGCCGCCCTCCACCTTCGCTCGCCCGCGATAAGATTGAAGGTCCCGTCACCGGTGCGCGAGACTATTATTGGTTGAAGGACGCCTTTTTCCCTTATAGACGCAGAAAGTTCTTTCAGGGAGTGTTCATTAAAGAACTTGCGCGGCTGCTGCGTACCCGGCATGACGCGGTCAATATCCAGGTAGAGGACTTCTTCCCCCTTCTCGGGGATAAGGGCGTTAAGCCCTTTGCCTAAGGCTGTTTTCATTCAAGAGCTCCTTCGCCAGGGAAAGATAACTTTGTGCGCCGCGGGACCGGATGTCATAGAGAAATACGGGTTTGCCATGGCTGGGCGCCTCCCCCAGTGCTACATTCCTCGGTATGATTGTCTCATAAACCTTGTCCCCGAAATGTTTCCTGACCTCGACAACCACCTGATGGGACAGACTGTTTCGCGTATCGAACATGGTCAGGAGGATGCCCTCAATCTGAATATCGGGGTTGAAAGATCCCCTCACAAGTCGCAGGGTCTCTGTCAGCATGCCCAGGCCTTCAAGTGCATAGTACTCGCACTGCACCGGTACTATAACGGAATCGGCGGCCGTCAGTGCATTCAGGGTCAGGACGCCGAGAGAGGGGGGACAGTCGATCAATATGTAGCGGAAGTCATTTCTTACGGGTTTCAGTGCTCTCGCAAGAAAACCTTCGTGTCCTTCACCGCCGGCCAGCTCGACCTCGGCGCCAAGGAGGTCGATGCTTGAAGGGATTATAAGAAGATTCTCAACCATGGTTTCGAGCAGTGCATCCTGCACCGAACATTCCCCGGAAAGGACCTTGTACAGGCTTGCTCTTAGCGTTTCTCTCGAGATTCCCAGTCCGGAAGTTGAATTGCCCTGTGGGTCTGCGTCGACGAGGAGTATCTTTTCCCCGGAGAGCGCCAGCGAAGCAGCCAGGTTGACCGCAGTGGTTGTCTTGCCTACCCCGCCTTTCTGGTTTACAATCGATATGACTTTGTTCATTATCCCAACACTCCACTATTATAAAGAATATTGGATGAAAGTCGGTAATTTTTTTGTATCCGGCGGTCCATGCTGCACGGTAAGTCAACCGGAACGTCGAAAATCAGCCCCGAAGGTACACCGGTGAGGTCTTGCAATGGCGGCATTATTCCATCCATCTTGTTCTTTTCCACTTATTATAGGCGAATGTTGCAGCGGGACAGAGGCCCCTCCCTCATTCCTGCCTGCCGGCAGGCAGGTCGGCAAAAGAAACCGCTCGGGGCATCTGTCCCACCTTGTTCCGTCGTGCTATGCCTGAAGTTTATTGATAATGTGGGATGGAGAGAGGTTGCCCCTTCTTCGGGGCCTCAGGCCGGATATGTTCCACGTGGAACATTCCCTGTCATTAACGCGGCTTATTCGTGAACGTGCGCCGGTGCAGCGGCCCCCCCGGCTGTAACGACCTGTGAGGCCTTTGCCTCATCATTTTCTCTATACACAATACACACTGCGGGACTGCATCCCCTCCTCCGTCGCATTCCGGGACACAAGGCAGCTTCGGGCCCCTTTTCTTTGCAGGATTGCGAAGGGATTTGTAGTAATGCATGGTGAGGGGGGTGAGGAAGTGTGGAAAAACGGGGGGTTAGGTATGGCACGGTTTCTGCAACCTGTATT
>Ga0307436_1000020_pt1 | contig 75688 bp, 68 predicted proteins | sample SalMarWE160440MG_FD_202513 | JGI IMG/M metagenome (GOLD analysis project Ga0307436, IMG submission 202513) | Salt marsh sediment microbial communities from the Plum Island Ecosystem LTER, Massachusetts, United States - WE1604-40 | ecosystem: Environmental > Aquatic > Marine > Intertidal zone >...
CTTCTTCATAGGTGAGAGAAACCTGCACATCGCAGCCGTTCGGGTTTCTTCGGAAGGGATATTTGAGGGTATTCAAATGTCCGGCCGTGCTCTGTGCCTTCTCTTCTCTTTCAGCATCGTCTTATCGAAAATAACGACTGGAAAAATAATCGGGTTTTTTGAAAGATACGGGTTGAAAGGTATGGGACTTGCCCTCGGAGTAGCAAGCAACACCCTTGCCACAATTGCGCAGAACAGCAGCTCGGTTTATCACACACTCAGGCTTCGCGGTGGCTTCAGAAAGAGACCGATTAAATCATTTTCCCTGTTCGTGGTCGCTGTAATCAGCAGCAGCATACGCCATGCCGACGACATTGTGCATGCGGCAATAGTGCGCGGCTTCGATACCGATATCAGCTGATCCCCGGCCGACTGAATGCGGCAGGTAAAATGGTGCACGACCTGCATGATTTTTTGCTGAAAGCTCGGTTTCCCCCGGGCAGTGAAAACCCCAGCCATCAGAATAGCTCAGAGCTTTTCTCCGGAGAGGATGACACGTGTTATCCCTGAAGGCAGTAAATCCCTGGTCCTGTAATCGGCTGTATATTCCAATACTATACGGGTACCGAGAAACGAACGAACCGAATTGATTAATGCCGGCCGTACAACGAGGAGCAGGTGTTTTTTTTTGGAAAATACAAGTCTTTTGTACGCCAGCCAGAAACCTCTGTGCATTTCAAGTTCGAGTGGCCCGATCTCGTCGAGTATGATAAGCCTGCAGTTTTTTTCCAGTGACTTGAGTATATGCTCTGCCGCTTTTTCAAACCCCCGGTTGGAGAATACGTATGGCCCGTATATGGGTGCATCTGAATCCTCATCAAAATCACCTTCCGGCAAACCGGCCGGTGGGCTCACATCTCTCTTCCTGCCGAGCGGCCACTGTTCACCGGTGGCCAGGTCCTGTGCTGCGAATCCAGTCTTATGTCCGCCACGATCAAATTCCGCTGCACTTACAATACCGGCATGTGGATATTTTGCCTCACCAAGCAGCTCGGATACCTTCAGACATATTGTTGATTTGCCGATCCCGTGCTCGCCGGTGAGAATAATGCATTTCTCATACATTTTTGGTCCAAACACGCCAGTCGGAGATCCCGGCGGAGGATTTATGTGTTGTTGCAACTACACTGCATAGAAATCAGCATGCATTTACCGGAGAAAGAGCATCCGAAAAATACAGCCGGGTTATATGTAAGAATCGACCATGAGAGGTTGTTGATGCAACCCACCGGCTTATCGGTTTACAAGTCTCGATGCTATCCTGTTCGCATTTTCCACGATCACCGCCTCATCATATCCCGTCAGACTTCCCTCCCTCACCACCACTCTTCCATTCACGATCGTATACTCGGATTGATGGCTGCTTCCACTGAAGAGAAGCGCGGCACACGGGTCGCATAAGGATCCGGCATAGGAAAGTGTATTAACATTGAAAAGCGCGAGGTCGGCAGCCCACCCCTCCTCTATCCTCCCAATGCGTTTAAATCCAAGGAGCCTGGCGCCGTTTTCCGTTGCCATTTCGTATACCTGCCGTGCAGTCGAGGCATCGGCACCGTACTTTACCCTCTGAAGCAGGAGAGCGTTTCTCATCTCACCGAGAAAATCGGATGTGTCGTTTGAAGCGGAGCCGTCAACACCGAGTGCGACATTGATACCCATTTCACGCATCTCTCTCACCCGCGCAATCCCCGATCCAAGCCGCATGTTCGATGACGGGCAGTGCGCTATGGAGGTTCCCGTCTCACGGAGAATCTCAAGCTCCTCATCGGTGAAGAATATACCGTGCGCGAATGAAACATCTCCGCCTATAAAATCGTTATCGATCATCAATTGGAGCGGCCTGCGCCCGTAATGTTTCAGACAGTAGGAGTCTTCATCCGCGGTTTCCGCAAGGTGGGTATGCAGCCGTACTTTGAAGCTTCTCGCCAGCCTCACCGATTCGCTCATGAGCTCTTCTGTAATCGAAAAGGGGCTGCACGGCGCAAGGATTACCCTGCGCATCGATAACTCCGATACATCATGGTATTTTTCGATCACCCGCCTGCTGTCCTGTAGTATCTCGGCGGGAGTCTGCACCACGCTGTCTGGGGGCAGTCCGCCGTCTTTTCTACCCAGGGACATCGATCCCCTGCACGGGGAAAAGCGTATGCCGAGTGCCCCGGCAGCTTCGAACTGAATACCCATAATATCCCCACCGAACCCGCGCGGGTACAGGTAGTGATGGTCGGTTGTGCAGGTGCAGCCGGTTTTTAAAAGCTCTCCTATTGCAACCATCGATGAGTAGAAAACCGCTTCCTCATCGATATTTTTCCACACATCGTAGAGGTATAAAAGCCAGTCAAACAGCTTTGCGTTCTGCACTGCAGGCAGGTTTCTTGTCAGGGTCTGATAGAAATGGTGATGGGTATTGACAAACCCGGGAACAACGACCAGATTCGAACAGTCGATGGTTTCGCATTCCTTTTCAGAAGCTGAATCGAGAGATATATCCTTTGCAATCCTGTCGATCCTGTTGCCGGAAATAAGTATATTAAAGCCTTTAAAATTTTTTTTTGGAGCTTCATCCGATGTCGAAACATCTGCTGCCAGTACATCCGGTGTGCAGATATAAAAACAGTTTTTCAACAGTATCATCTACTGCATCTCCTCAGGTAATCCGCAAATGTGGAACCTGTTTACCGTAGCGAACAGCCTGCATCTCCGAAACAATCGATACGGCGATTTCATCAACACTTCTTCCGCCGATGTCAAGGCCGACAGGCATGAAGAGATTGCGTGTTTCTATTACCTTTCCCAGCTCTCCGTACAGCCTATCCATGATTTCCTTCGCCTTCTTTTTGGACGCAACCACCCCTGTATACGCCGGTTCCCAGCCGGCTGAGTATACACATTTCAGCACCTGGTAGTCGTGCTCATGAGTATGGGTTGCAACAACGATGAAACTCCCCTCCGGAACCGATATTTTTTCAGTGACCGCGGTATACGAATCGACCGGCACTTTGTGTGCGCTCTCCACAGTATCGAGAATATCTTCTCGGGAATCGATGACCGTCGGCTCGTATCCAAGGCCCGAAAGGTGCCTGATCAGCGCGCTTCCCACATGCCCGGCACCGAAAATGAATACTGAAAGTGTTGCAGCGATAAATTCATAAAAAAGGGTTGCGTTACCGCCGCAGACCATAGGAAGGCAAATGGTATCATCCGTAGTTTTTCCGCTGTCTAAAGAGTACCTCTGGAGCAGGCTTTTCCGGGTGGCCAGTATCTCCTTTGCCCTATCTATTGCATGGTTTTCAAGAGACCCGCCGCCAACCGTGCCGAATGCCTCTCCCCGGACTGTTACGAGCATCTTTGACCCGGGATCCGCAGGCACCGAACCGCTCCTCTCAACAACAGTAACAAGAACTCCGGCCTTGCCGCTTCTTTTCAGAGAAAGTATTCGTTCATAGATATCCGACACTGCAACCTTCCTCCAGTACATCTTGAGAGTTTCGAATCGGTATCATTGCTTCGTCTGTCTTCTCATTTCCGGTAAAACATGCTCGTTTAAAAAATGTCGGATCAGCCGCAAAGAAACATTCTTCCTGTAGCAGGCGGTGCTGCGCTGATCATCTATCGGTGTGATAATTTTTTCATATATTGCGACAACTTCGGGAACAAGGATTTCAAGGTCCCGATCCTTTTTACCCATCAACCGTTTCTCAGCCTCTTTTGTCCGCACAACAGTCGGCGCCACCGAACCAAGGGCCATCCTCACTTCCTCGAGCCTTCCCTCCATCAGCCGCGCACTGCCGAAAAAACTCGCCTTCGAGCACGAGTATCCGCGCCTTGTTCCGATCTTCCGGTAAAAAAAGGTATTGAGGTCAGCGGGCGGCAGCCTTATTTCTATGAGAATCTCTTTTTTCTGCAGCCGGGTCTCACCCGGCCCTGTAATGAATTCATCAATCGGGAGAATCCTCTTCCCGTCCACTCTCTCCAGAACAACGGAGGCATCCAGGGCGTAGAGTAATGGCAGTGTATCACCTGCCGGTGAGGCATTGCATACATTACCTCCTATGGTGGCCCTGTTCCTCACCGCAGGGGAGGCAATCTCTAAAAAAACGTTTTTGAAAATGTCGGGAATGACAGAGTCTGCTAGCAGGTCGGCAAACGTTACCGCTGAACCTATTCGAAGCATACCATCCATGCTGACGGCCCTGAGCTCCGTAAGGCCGCCGATGAAAACGACAGGTTCGTTGAAACCGGTCGAAATCCCCGCCCGTCTCTTTTTTGCTACCATGAGGTCGGTGCCGCCTGCAAGAGGTATTGCCCCTGTTTCTTCCCGTATCCTGAGCGCTTCATGCAGGCAGTCAGGACGATACGCTGTTACCATAATTCCTTTCCCCCTGCCGAAGCTATCTTTACTGCATCTATTATCATGGAATAACCGGTGCACCTGCAGAGATTTCCTGATAATGCTCTTCTGATATCATCCTCACCGGGGTTTGCGTTCTCCCTGAGGAGTGCTTCCGCAGCCATGATGAACCCCGGTGTGCAGAAACCGCACTGCACAGCCCCCGCCTCTTCGAATGCATCCCGAAGCGCCCTGTACCGGGCAGTTTCCCTGTAGCCCTCTATTGTGATGATTTCAGAGCCTTCGACCGCTCCTGCAGGTACGATACACGAGTTTGCAATTCTTCCGTCTATGAGAACGGAACAGGCCCCGCATTCCCCCTCTCCGCAGCCCTCCTTTACGCCGGTCAAATTATAATCATTGCGGAGAATATCGAGAAGCCGCCTGGTCGGGTCCGTATCGATGACAGCAGGTTTACCATTGAGAACAATTCGTATCTTCACCGTCCACAACCTCCATCAAATACTCCGGCGTCACCGGAATTTTCCACACCGGCACGCCCAATGCATGCTGCACTGCAGAAGCGAATGCAGGAGCAGCACCGACAAAGGGAAGCTCCCCCGCACATTTCGCACCAAAGGGGCCGAACTCGTATGAATTATCGATGAGTTTTATTTTCATACCCGGAAAATCGACCGGGGTTGGAATTATGTAATCAGTCAGTGTACCCTGACGCATCTTTCCGTTCGCACCCTCCATCACCTCCATTGAGGCATACCCGAGACCCTGCACCATACCTCCCTCTATCTGCCCGCGAATGATTTTCTCATCGATAGGAGTGCCCACGTCATACACACCCCACACACCCTTTACCGTGGCAACAAGGGTTACGGGATCGACCTCGACCTCAACGGCATTTACTCCCCATGAATAGACCGGATACGCATCGCCTCTGAAGTTGTCCTGGTCCCACTGCACGTAGGCCGGCTGTTCATACTTTCTTTCCACTTCCAGTTCTACTACGCTGTTATACTGCTTCTTGAGCTTTTTCGCCGCTTCCTGTAAAAGAAAACCGACGATCACCACCGTCCTGGATGCAACGGTGGGGCCGGAATCCGGTACCCGGTCTGTGTCAGGATTATCGTACAGCACCTTGTCAAGAGGGATTTCCAGGACTTCGGCAACTATCTTTCGCAGGGTTGTCTGCGGACCCTGGCCCATTTCGACATTCGAGACAAGTATCTCCACCCTTCCGTCTGCATGCTTTTTCAGCCTGACCTTTGCCTTGATGAGATCCTTCTCCCCGCTTCCTGTAAACGCGCACCCGTGGAAAAAGAGTGAAAGCCCGATACCGCGGTATTTTCCCACTCCGGTATTCAGAAATGATTTATATTTTTTACTGTAGCCCGATATCCTGTCAAGCTCCTGAACCATCTGCTGCAGCTTGACATCCTCCCGCATCAGACCGCCGGTTACGGTATGCCCGCCCTTTTTCACCGCATGCTTCATCTTGAAATCGAGTGGGTTCTCACCTGACCGATTTGCGAGCTCCTGCATGTGCATCTCGGCGGCAAAAAAGGCCTGGGGCCCGCCGAATCCCCTGAATGCGCCGTTGGGGACGGTATTGGTGGCATATACGGTTCCCCTGACGCGAACGTTCGGAATATCATACACACCTGTAGCGGCAAACATAGCCCGCTGCAGAACAACGCTCGAAAGTCCTGCATACGCTCCGCCGTCCAGCCGTATACCTATATCCATTGCGGCAATACCTCCATTCGAATCAAGGGCCGTACGAATGCGGATTCTTGAAGGGTGCCGCTTTGTCGTATACCGTATATCCTCATCACGCTCGAAAATGATCTGTACTGGCATTCCCGTTTTTATCGCCGCACATGCCGCATGCCCGGCTATGATCGACGGATAGTCTTCCTTGCCGCCGAACGCGCCTCCCGTGGTTGTCTGCACAACACGCACCCGGCCCGCTTCCCATCCGAGCCCCTGCATGAGCGCGCGTTTTACGTAGTAGGGGCACTGCATCGACCCGTACACGGTAATTCGGTTATTCTCGAATACGGCAACCAATCCCTGCGGCTCGATATAGGCGTGCTCCTGCAGGCCCGTTTCATACTCTGCTTCGAATGTCTCATCGGCAGAGAGAAATGCCCCTTCAGGGTCTCCCTTCAGCAGTTCGTACGAAACGATACGATTATCCGTTCCATAAATAATCAACCCGCTTTTTTCCGCTTCCTCCATCGTGAACACCGGTTCGAGGTCTTCATACTCCACCTCTATCTGTGAAATAATTTCTTCTATCTCCTCCCTGTAAGGCCCGACGACCAGGAGTATCGGTTCTCCGATATAGTTGACCTGCTCCTCTGCAAAAAACGGCTGGTCGTTTACGAGCATCTTGACCCTGTTCAGACCCGGAACATCATACCGGTCGACGATGCAGTATCCTTCGGGTAACTGAGGGATGGAAATAGATTTAATTATTGCCCGCGCCCGTGATGAACGGTATGTGGCAGCAAAAAGCATGCCTTCAAAATGAAGGTCGGATATATACCGGGCATACCCTCCTGTCTTCAGGGACACATCGTTTCTCCTTGCGGACCTGCTGATCTTTTTCATTATCAGAACCTCTATCCGACTTCTCCTGCGATGCTTGTTCAATACCGTCAGTTTCACATTATTTGACTATATGCCATATTTCAGCCCGCGTCAAGAGCAAGGAATCAAGCCAGGGGAGGATGTATCCCGGGAGGATGTATCCCGGGGGGATGTATCCCGGGGGGATGTATCCCGGGGGGATGTATCCCGGGGGGATGCATGTTTTGATTATGGTTTCTTAGCCTTCGAGGCATGGAAGCTGCTGCCCAACACGCACTGCATCCCGGGAGGATACATCGGTACGGAGGTTTTGATTGGTGTTACTTCTCTTCACGGATATATGGTTTGCAGAGCGCTGCAGGCGCGCCAATTCGTTTGCTCAGGTTCTCCCACCAGGTCACCACAACGAGTACGACAATCGTGGCAAGATAGGGGAGCATGTTTAAAAACGCTGCCGGGATCGTCGTCCCCGCGGCCTGGAGACGGAACTGAACAGCGTTTATGCCGCCGAAAAGAACGGCACCGAGCATAGCACGCGCGGGGTTCCACATGGCGAATATAACGAGTGCAATGACTATCCAGCCCCTTCCGCCCGTGATATTTTCGGCCCATCCCGGAGTATAGGCAAGTGAGAGATGCGCACCTCCCAGGCTGACGAGCATACCACCCAGGATGGTCGCCGCGTATCGAACCAGAAACACGTTTACACCCATCGCATCTGCGGTTCCGGGATTTTCTCCCACCGCTCTGAGATTCAGTCCATCCCGGGTTTTATAGAGGAATACCCATGAAAGAGGCACGATAAGGTACACAATATAGGTCAATATATCCTGATTGAAGACTGCCCCCAGTATGGGAATCGACCCCAAACCCGAAATCGAAATTGGTATAAAACGCGGTCCAACCAGGCCGACAAGGTAGAAGCTGTTATCAGCTGGTCCGAGCCGCTGGCCCAGATAGCTTGCCATGCCGCTTCCGAAAATCGTTATGCAGAGGCCGCTCACCACCTGGTTTGCACGCATGGTAATCGACAGAAATGCATGTATGGACGAAAGAACAATGCCCACCGCCATAGCGGCAACCACCGCTGCCAGCAGACTCCCTGTGTAGTATGCGGTGGCAAATGCGCTCACTGCCCCCATGAGCATCATTCCCTCCAGGCCCAGGTTGAGTATCCCGGACCGCTCGGTGAATATCTCACCAACCGTTGCGTAAATGAGTGATGTGCCTGCGCGCAGAGTGATTGTAAAAATGGAGGTAATCAGAGCAATCATAGAGCTGCCCCCTCCCCGCTGCCTTTTGAAGCTCCCCGCATTATAACAAGGCGGTGTTCGGTAAACAGTGCACCGGCCAGCATTGGAAACAGAATCATTCCCTGAAGCACCAGTCCCATTGCAGAGGGCAGGCCCATAATCATCTGTACCTGATCACCGCCCACCGAAAGTCCGGCGATCAGTATTGCCACGAATATAATCGCAATTGGATTGAGCTGTGCCAGCCATGCAACGATTATTGCAGTGTACCCGTATCCGATTGAAAGGCCCTGCTGAAGCCGCCGGGAAATACCCGTTACTTCACATGCGCCTGCAAGCCCGCTGACCGCCCCTGAAACCAGAAGCGAGACAACTATCATGCTGGCTATATCGATACCGAGAAACCGCGCTGCAGTCCGATTCTTCCCGATTATTTTGATTTCGAACCCCCAGCGGGTTCTGTTCAGGGCAAGCCAGAGAAAAAACGCAAGAATCACCGCAAATACAAGCCCCAGATGAACTCTCCCTGTTATTCGAAGCAGCCATGCCGACTCCGGAAACGGCGCAGTGCCCGGAAATCCATATCCCTTCGGATCACGCCACGGCCCATAGTAGAGATGCTGGGAAAGCAGTATAGCGACATAGTTGAGCATGAGAGTGGTGAGTGTTTCATTTACCTTCATATGCGCGTTGAGAAATGCCGGTATACCGGCCCACACGGCCCCTGCCAGCATGCCGACAACGAGCGCCGCTGGAAGAACAAGCCACACAGGCAGCCCCCAGAAAAGCGCAACCCACGCTGCGGCAACACCGCCTAATGTGAGCTGACCCTCCGCGCCGATATTCCAGAATTCCATCCGAAAGGCAATGGAAACGGCAAGACCGGTGAGCATGAGGGGAATCGCCTTGACTAGAGTTTCGGTAAAGTTCGGCCACGTGCCGAATGCACCTTTGAACATTGCCGTATAGGTTGCAATCGGGCTTACCCTGGAAATAACAAGGAGCACAGCTGCAAGCAGAAGTGAAAAGAGAAAGGATGCGATCGGTACGAGCACGGCAACAGTTTGGGATGTGCGTTCCCGTTTTTCCAGAACAAAGCGCATACCTGTAACCCCGTATTAGTGATTATTCCTGTTCAGTCTTCTCCATACCAGCCATCATAAGACCGAGCGTTTGAATATCAGCCCGGTCACGGTCCAGAATTCCCATTACCCTGCCCTCGAAGAGCACGGCAATCCTGTCGGCGACACTCAAGAGCTCTTCAAGGTCCTCTGAAATGAGAAGCACAGCCATACCGGAATCACGCTGTTCAAGAAGTCTTTTACGAACCGCTTCGGTTGCGCCGACATCGAGCCCCCGCGAGGGATAGCCGGCGACGAGAAGCCCCCTGCATGCGTCTATCTCGCGTGCCAGTATTGTTTTCTGAATATTGCCGCCGGAGAGATACTTGACTTCTGTCTGTGGTCCCGGGGTATCGATGCGGAAAGCATCGATGAGCCTCAGGGCATGCTCGATAATGCGCCTCGGCCGGATTATCCCGCGTTTTACAAGCGGCGGGTTCCTGTATCCCTTCATCGCGAGGTTGTTTGCGACACTCATGGTTCCCACCACTCCCATTGCAATCCTGTCGGCTGGCACATGGCTCACTCCCGCCCGGATCATGTCGAGGGGAGTGCGGTTCGTCATATCCTCACCGTTTATAGAAACCCTGCCCTGCGATACAGGACGCAGCCCTGTTATCGTTTCTGCAAGCTCACGCTGCCCGTTTCCCGCCACACCCGCTATACCGAGTATTTCACCACTGTGGATCCTCAATGTCACCCCTCTCAAAGCAGGGTTTCCCTTGTTGTCATCCGCATGTACCGCATCTACGCTGAGTACGACCTCACCCTTTTCACAGGGATGCCTTTCAATTCTAAAAAGAACATCACGGCCCACCATCATTTTTGCAAGTTCCTGCGGGCTTGTATCGGACGTTTTCTTGACGGACACGACCCTCCCCTTTCGCAAGACCTCCACCCGGTTGGAGAAGGACATAACCTCCTCCATTTTATGTGTGATAAAGATGGCGGACTTTCCCTCCGCAATCATGCTCTTTATAACCCCGTTCAGCTCTTCTGTCTCCTGCGGGGTCAAAACCGCTGTTGGTTCGTCGAGAATAATAATTTCCGCGCCCCGATAGACAAGCTTGAGGATTTCAACCCTCTGCTGTTCGCCGACAGAGAGCTGCCAGATCGACGCGCCGGGGTCGACTTTCAATCCGTACCTGCGTGCAAGTTCCTCAACCCGTTGTGACACCCCGTCTATATCGAGCATAAAAGAGGCGTCCCGCATCCCCAGTATAATATTTTCGGCGACGGTCATGGTATCAACAAGCATGAAGTTCTGATGAACCATACCGATACCAAGAACCGCAGCATCACGGGGAGAGTGTATCTCAGCGGTTTCTCCACGGACAAATATCTGGCCCTTATCCTGCCGATAGAGACCGACAAGAATATTCATCAGGGTGCTCTTTCCGGCGCCGTTTTCCCCGAGAAGGGCGAGCACTTCTCCGGGGTGGAGCGTCAGATCCACATGATCGCTTGCGAGAACTCCGGGAAAGTGTTTTGTAATACTCCGCATCTCTAATACTGAATCCATTATGTCCGCCAGTACAGTAGAAAATCACAGGAGATCATGCCGCGGATGAAGCCTTAAAGCATGATCTCCTGCAGTTGCCTTTTGTTTTGGTCGTTTTGTTACCGTAAACCGGTAATTATCAACTTCCCGGTATGGTTCCCACAACACCCTCAACGAAGAAGTTCATGTTGAGCATATCGGAATCGCTCATACACCCGCCTGACGAAACCACGGTTTTTCCATTTTGATCTTTAATCGGACCGCAGAAAACATCCCAATTTCCGTCAGAAATCTTTTTCTCCGCCTTCTTTACCAGGTTTTTCACATCGTTCGGCACTTTAGGGCTCAAATCGGATAGTATAACAGCGCCCTCCTTCAGCCCCCCCCAGTACTGATGGGTCTTCCAGGTGCCGTTCAATGCATTCTGTACCGTATCGATGTAGTAGGCTCCCCAGTTCCATACCGGACTTACCAGAACACTGTCTCCGACAAAGGAACGCATATCCGAGTCATACCCGATACTGAGATCGCCTCTCTCCTGCGCAGCCTTCTGCGGTTCAGTCGTATCCTGGTGCTGTGCGATAATATCCGCACCCTGGTCGAGAAGTGCCACGGCAGCCTCACGCTCCTTTACCGGGTCATACCAGGTATTCGTCCACACAACGCGAACTTCCGCACCAGGGTTTACGGACTTCACCCCGAGTGTAAAGGCATTGATACCTCTGATAACCTCCGGGATCGGGAATGCAGCCACATACCCTATTACACTGGCCTTTGTCATCTTTCCCGCGATAATACCCGAGAGATAGCGGGGTTGATACATCCTTCCGAAGTATGTGGACATGTTTTTTGCTGTTTTATACCCCGAGCAGTGCTCGAAGTAAATATCGGGAAACTCCCCGGCAACCTCAAACATGGCATCCATATACCCGAATGAAGTTGCAAAGATCATGTTATACCCCTGCTGGGCATACTGTCTGATGACCCGCGCTGCATCAGGGCCTTCCGGAACATTTTCTATGTAAGTGCTTTCCACCCTGTCACCGAGCTTTTCCTGCATCATCTTTCGGCCCCGTTCATGCTCATACGTCCAGCCGAGGTCTCCGGGCGGGCCGATATATACGAACGCAACCTTGAACTTGCCCGAAGGTTTCTCCTCGACAGCTTTTTCTTTCGACCCTGCAAAAAGAAAACCGGGTGCGAGTAGAACGGCAATCACGATACAAGCAGCCAAATATCTCTTCATAATTCTCTCCCCCCTCATCATAAAGTTAGATTCATTGTAAAACAATCACCAGTTTAGTCAAGACGATTTAGGCACATTCTCAATAAGACAAAGACATCACTCACGTATCGTAGTGCATTTGAAACTCGTTAGTATTAAATGAGATTGTCCCTTTGTATGTGACGAGTAACGTGTAACGAGTTACATGTGACGGGTTATCTGTGACAGGTCACGATATTTACAATTTTTTAATGCAGATGAGATTTTACTCATCCTGGTTCACCGTCTTCATCCACAACCGCCTTCATAGCGGCCTGCACATCCTTCAGGCCGCTTCCCGTTACCAGCAGAACCACGGTGGAGTCTTTTCGGATACTGTCCTTCAGCTTTATAAAACCTGCAAGAGCGGCGGAAGCAGCCGGTTCCGCAAAAAGTCCTGTCGTCGAAGCTAACAGTTTCTGAGCTCCGAGTATCTCTTCGTCTTCCACAACAGAGCACTGCCCCTTATACATACGCAGGTATTTGAGCGCATAGTAGCCGTTTTTCGGAATATCAACGGCAATGGAATCCGCAACCGTCTGAGACCGGTAGGCAGGATCGAACCCGCCTTGCCTGAATGAGGTTTGTATCGCGCAGCTCCCGGCGGCTTGAACCGCAATAAGTACCGGCATTTCTCCTATCAAACCGGCATTCAGTAGATCCCTGAACCCTTTATACACACCGCCTAAAATGACCCCGTCACCGGTTGGAATAAAAACATAGTCCGGTGCCCTGTCGAGCTGTTTGTATATTTCCAGGGCAGCCGTTTTTTTACCCTCTATTGTAAGCGGATTATACGCCGTATTTCTGCTGAGGCCCCCGTGCTCCCGGGTGTACGCCATGGATTGCTCGTAAGCCATGTCGTAATTTCCGTCCACGAGCACAACCCGGGCGCCGTACTGCAGGGACTGCACACGCTTTGCCTGTGGAGCGGACGCCGGAATGAAGATCTTGATCCTGAGCGCTGCTGCAGCCCCGATTCCAGCCATGGAGGAGGCCGCGTTCCCGGTGGAAGCTACGACCACGTCCGAGATTTCTTCTCTGACAGCGAATGCCGCAACAAGGTACGATGCCCTGTCTTTCAGAGATCCGGTTGGATTGAGGCTGTCGTCCTTTATAAAAAGGTTTTCAAAACCGGTGCGCCTTCGAAGATTGATCGGCGTCCAGAGCGGGGTATTTCCAACGGGAATAGGCGGAAAAAATTTCTTTTCAACGGGCAGAAGGTCAAATATATCGAAATCCACTGCAATATTCCCCTCCAGCCCGACCTCGAGCACGCCCCTGAGCGGCTCATCGGGCTGCTGTTTTGATGAACAGTCCGGACAAACCATCAGTTCGGGCCGAATATCGAATGTTCGTCCGCACTCACTACACTCATAGAAAAATTTCAAAGCATCACCCCGTTCCGGTAAGTCCGCTCCGTTCCGGAAAAGTACCACTCTGTATTATACCGTTTTTTATCGGTTCAGTACTACAGCGATACTTTTAATCTCAAGGTTGATTAAGATACATTTGCCACATGAATCACTGTAGCACTACTCGATCGCATCCATACGCCACCACAACCGCCGCGCTGCATCCCGTGCCTTCTCGTACACCGGCCGTACATCAAAGGGAAACCGCCTGTTCTCATACACGATACGCCCATTCACGATAACCGTTTTCACATCACGCGACCCCAGGCCGAAAACCATGTGCCCGGCGACATTCTCATCCTCAAGAGGCGTGGGAGGGCGGTAATCGTATAAGACGAGGTCCGCTGTGAAGCCTCTTTTGATATGACCGAATGCACGGCCAAAATAACGCTCCAGCAGAGTGTTGCCGTTATGAAGAAGACGTAAAAAGTCCGCTGGCCGGTACACACCGCCGGAATCCCGGTGTTTAAAGTATGCAAATTTCATCTCTTCAAACATATCACTCCCAATACCGTCTGTGCCCAAGGCGGCATTTTGGACTTTCGAAAGTTTTGACGCATACCCGACCGTATTATTCATATTGGAGCGAGCATTATGCACCAGAAAAGAGCCGTTGCTGTTCAGCCGGTCTATATCTCCATCCGTCAGATGCACGCCATGAACGCAAATCGTCTTTTTGTCTAAAAGGTTGAATGTCTCGAGCCGTTCGGTGATGTCCTTTCCAAAGAGATGATGGGAATAGGAGGAATCATACCGGTCTTCAGCCGTGTGGATGTGAAGCCCCTGCCCGGTTGAAGAAACTGCTTCGCCAAGGAGGCCCAGCGTCTCTTCCCCTAATGTAAACGGGGCATGCGCTCCGATCGCGGATTCGACCAGTACGCTGTTGTTGCCGAATTCTTTCTCACGTGAAATTTTCTTCGCAAATGAGACATTTTCCTCAACACCCTCACGCATACCGATCCTTCCGTTTCTGTCTGTAACCTCATAACAGAGTACTCCCCTGAGGCATGCCTTCTCGAACGCCTTCTTCAGCACCGAAAGCGAGCCCTTGATAAAAGAGGGTGATGCGTGATGATCAATGACAGCTGTCGTACCGGCCATGAGTGCCTCCAGGGCACCAACCAATCCGCTGTAAAGGAGTACATCCTCATCGATTGCCCTGTCAAGCCGCCACCAGAGGTTTTGCAGCACAGACACGAAATCGGTCGAAGGCTTGATATTTGCCGTGATTCCTCTGGCGAGGGCAGAGTAGAAATGATTGTGGCTGCACACGAGGCCGGGGGTTAGGAGGTTCCCTGCTAGGTCGATGACCTGCGTGTCGTGTTTTTTAGCGGAAATATTCTTTCCAACTTCGGCAATCAGGCCTCCCTCGATACGTATATCGACCCCCGGTTTCACGGACGGTGGATCAAAATCGACCGCCAGGGCATTTTTGAGTAGCATCATTATTTCTCCCTGCTGGTATAAAAGAAGCCTTTCTTTAAAAAAATGTTCATGTACAGGCTCGCATATCGCCGTGTCATTACGTTCATTAAACCCGACAGGCGTGTAATCCTGTCGTATACTACGGTATACGCCCTGAAGAACCTCATGGTCTGATGAAACCCATTATGAGAAAAACACATCAACCAGGTACCGGTACTCCCTCAAAACCGTCTGTATAAGCGCTGTAGCCTCATTAATCCTCATTCTGCTTTCCCTTTCGACATTCAACCCGTTTTTCCAGTTAAAGAGAACCCCACCGTCATCCCCAATCTCGAGCAGCAGTGTGCTGCCGTTCAGCCGCAAATGGGCAAGTCTGCGTCCATCCTGCTCTGCCAGTATAAACCCGCTGTTCGCGCTTGCATCAAAATCCTCCTGTGAAGCAAACAGGGTAAGCTTGTCTCTGTAGGGCAGACCGTCGTAAGGGCAGAAACTGCCGCAGTTTCCACACTCGTTGCACAGCGCATCAAGATGTAGTATCTGCCGGGAGTCTTTAAATCGCTGTCCGGCATCGACCACAATTGCAACATTCGCTCTGTTCGGGCACACATCAACGCATTTGTTGCACACCAGGCTGCATTCCAGGCAGCGCAGAGCCTCTATACGGGCCTTTTCAGCATCGATATCCGAATCGCTCGGGAAGAGGAGCATCCCCTTTCTCTTCGTTATCTCAGAAACCCGTTTTTCTGCATTTGTACCCGGGATATCATCGGCCTTAAATCCGGGTATTTCCCGCCGTGCAATTGAGTGGGCCACCCGTTTTGCGTCGGCGATCGATTCGACAACTGTCGAGGGGCCGCGGTACGCATCCCCCCCGATAAAAACATTTTGAACTTCCGTTTCCAGGGTCTCGCCGTTCACCTGCAGACTTCCGTCAGGCCGCGGCTTCAACCCGATCGTCTCGAGTACCCCGGGATCGGGATATTCCCCGATCGCGCCTATAATAGAATCGGCGGGGATTTCTTCGGCCTCATCTGTTGGAACCGGTCTCCTGCGGCCGCTTTGGTCGGGTTCTCCCAGTACCATCTTCCTGCAGGTAAGAATTCCTTCACGGGAAAAGGATTCCGGCTGAAGCAGGGGCAGAAATTCTACCCCGTCCGTCAGAGCATTGTCGAACTCTTCTCTGTCCGCAGGCATCTCGGCCTCGGTTCGCCGGTAGATGATGCGAACTTCATCAACACCCGAAAGCTTTTTCGCCGCCCGTGCGCTATCCATTGCAGTATTTCCGCCGCCGATAACCGCAACATGCATACCCGGCCTTAGTGTACCTGCATCCTGATTGAATGCCCGCAGGAAATCGAGCGCATCGTATATATTTTCGTTGTCCCCGTCAAGTCGAAACCTCTTTGTTTTTTCCGCACCGATGCCAATAAATATGTAGGCGAATCCTTCGTGTTTCAACCGTTCGATGGAAAAGGTCTCTTTCACATTGAATTTAAAATTAACACCGAGCGCTCGTATCGCCGCTATATCTCCCTCGATTGCCCAGGCGGGTATCCTGAAGTTCGGGAGAACGTGCGCGGTAACACCGCCCGGTGAATCCTTTTTCTCGAATACGGTGACCGAAAACCCCAGTTTGGAAAGAAAGTAGGACACGGAAAGCCCTGCGGGCCCGGCGCCAATAACAGCAACCTTCGACCGTCTGGATACAGAGCCCGATACAGTCGAACCCGCTTCCCCGGAATGCATGCCGATGAAGCCGCTTTCGGCCAAATCGTATTTCCCGTGCTCCGAAGCGATTCTTTTCATCTCCCGTATAAGAACGGGCCCCTCATAGTCGAGCCTGGTGCAGTTTTCCATACACAGATGATCGCAGATGCACCCGGTGATTCGGGGAAGCGGGTTTTTTTCGTAAATAATCTTTAACGACTCGTCGAAGTTTCCGTCTCCAGCAGATTGTATGTACCCGGGAACATCCTGGTTAATCGGACAGGCAGTCACACAGGGAGCGATATAACAATCAAAAAGCGGGAGACTTCGTCCCACAGACACAACCAGGTCACATCTTTTTTTATAATACGGATCCTCGAGCGCATCCCGTGCAAGACCCTGAAGCTGCGGCACATCGATCCCTCCCTCCAAATAAACGGCACACGTTTCTAGGCTTTGCGCCATTTCCGCAAGACGGAGATAGCCACCCGGCTTCAGCAGGTCGGTCGCAGCGGTTATCGGTCTGATGCCGGTTTCATAAATGCGCCCGATATTGAGCTGGGATGCCCCTCCGGAATATGATATGGGAAGTTTACCCGAAAACGACTCAGCAAGACGTGCTGCAAGGTTTACTGTAAGCGGGAACAGGGCCCTGCCTGACATGTACATCTCTTCGCCGGGCAAAATTCCCCTGGTATTGACCGTGCCGAGCGTATTGGAGAGCTTAACGCCGAATCCGCGGTCCTGCTCGTGCGCAAAGGCTTGAAGCCTCTCGAGCATGGCGAGCGCATCTTCGTACTGGAGGTCTTTTGTAAATGCCGACTCTTTCAGTTTTATAGTGGTAAAACCCAGTGAATCGAGCATCTCTCTGACCTGTTCGTACCCGTGCAGCGTCGGATTCAGTTTTACGTATGTGTCGAGCTTTTTTTCACCCATCAGGTAGATCGCGATTTTTTCGATCTCGGCCGGGGGGCAGCCGTGCATGGTAGAAAGGGTGACGGATCGGGCAATCCGGGGAGAAATATCGGCAAGAGCGGGTGATACGCTCCCCTTTCTCAGGCTGGAAAACAGGCTGAATCCGCCGTTCTCTATAAATGCGTGCAGCTCATCCATATGCTTTTTGAAAACCGGATGATCCCGTGCGTTCGATAGTTCCGTAATAAACGCATCCATCCTCTCAGTTTTGATACCGTCCAGATCATACCCGACACTCATATTGAAGATAAAAGAACGTTTTTCCCCCATACGACGATTCCCAAACGCCGATTCCAGGAAATGGAGAAGCATCCAGGCCTTGACGTACTCATCAAAAGCCTGCTCGAGAGAGAGCTCCGTCGACCATTCGGTATTGTAACCCTCATCATGCGCATCTATACAGGGCTTTTCGATCTCAAGGCTGTCGAGCTTCTGCACGGTTTTCAGCTCGAAAAAACGTCCGCCAGCAAGGTAGGCTGAAACGATGTTCTGGGCGAGCTGGGTATGCGGCCCTGCTGCAGGACCAACCGGGGTTTCACAGGTCTCATCGAATACCCGTATGCTTTTGCCCTCTTTTTTCACAAAAAAACAGGATTCCGGAATTCCGAAAATACTCCGCTGGCTTCCATACTCCCCGGCCATCCAATTCAGCATCCCTGGAAAGGAAATCGGCCTCATGATGTCACCCATGCTGGTCCCCGTTTGTATAATACCGTCGATAAGCGGTACTCATCAGCACCTTCGGTACTTACAGCATTTTCAACATTATCCGGACACAAACATCCGAATAAGAAATTACTATAAATAGATATGCGTGCCCGTGCTGCCCCTGAGCGCAGCAGCGAGGTTTTCGGGACTGGTTATAACGGCTCGTTTCCCTCCGTGCTTGAAAAAATCGAGCACCGCCTGTATCTTCGGTTTCATGCTTCCGGGCGCAAAATAACCCTCCTCCAAATATCTCTTCGCCTCGTCTGCGGTCATTCTGTCAAGGGGTTTTTCATCAGGCTTCCCGTAATTTATGCTCACCTTTTCGACGGAGGTCGAAATAATGAAAAGGTCCGCATTGAGCTGTGCGGCAAGAAGGCTTGTAGCGCTGTCCTTGTCTATAACCGCATCAACCCCCTCGTACTCGCCTTGTTCATTCCTGAAAACCGGAATGCCTCCGCCGCCGACCCCGATAACGCAAAAGCCCTTCTTGATCAGGTACTCGATCGCCTTCAATTCGATGATTTTTTTCGGCTCCGGTGATGGAACAACACGGCGGTACCCCCTGCCTGCATCGAACACCATATGCCATGCAGGGTGTTTTTTCTGCACCACTTCGATCTGATCTTCCGAGTAGAATGAGCCGATCGGCTTGCTCGGATTGGAGAAAGCGGGGTCGTTTCTGTCCACCTCGACGCGCGTAACCACGGTCACCGCTTCGCGATTGATTTTCCTCTTTTCAAACTCATTTCCAAGGGCCTGCTGGATCTGATAGCCGATCGCCCCCTGTGTGTCCGCACCGCAACTCACGAGCGGCACGATATGCATGCCGCTTATTTCAAAGGCCAGCTCCGCCCTCCTGAGTATGAAGCCGACCTGCGGGCCGTTGCCGTGAGTCAGCACGACATCGTACCCCTCCTCTATGATGTCGACTATATGCTCCGCAGTTTCACATATCGCCCTGTACTGATCTTCAACCGATGTGTGTTCCCTATCTTTGATCAAAGAGTTGCCGCCAATTGCAACAATTGCCAGCTCTCCCATCTATCTTCCCCCCATTGTCAGGGTCATAACCGCTTTCGCGGTATGCAGGCGGTTCTCCGCCTCATCGTAGACAATTGACCTGGGCCCGTCGATGACGGAATTCTCAACCTCGTTTTCGCGGTCTGCTGGAAGCGCATGCATGTACAGCACATTCCTGTCCGCCAGAGCCATCATTTTCCCGGTGCACTTCCACCCCCTGTTTCTCTCGAGAAGCTCAATCGAGTCGACATCGCTTTTTCCCGCCCAGCTTCCCCAGTTTTTAGGGATCACTATATGAGCGCCGGTGTAGGCCTCTTCCATGTCGTTCGTAATACGTATACTGCCGCCGTGCCGATCGGCATTCTCTTTCGCCTGGCTCACCGCCCAGTCCGGCAGCTCGTAGCCTGGCGGGTAGGCGAATGTCACGTCCATGCCGTACCGGGGAAAGAGAAGCACCTGCGTGAGCGGAACCGATATCGGCTTCTTATGGCTCTTCGCATATGCCCAGATGACTGATACCTTGCACCTCTTCAGATCACCGACCTTTTCTCGTATCGTCAACAGGTCGGCAATCCCCTGCATCGGATGGTAGAGGTCGCACTGCAAATTCATAACCGGTGTACTCGACCACTTCGCCATGTCCCTGAGGTATTTATTCCCAACGCCCCAGCTGCAGTTCCTGCACGCAATACCATGGCCGTAACGGGAAAGTATGACCGCCGTGTCCTTGGCAACCTCTCCGTGCGCAATCTGCATGGTGCCCGTGTCAAGAAATGTGCCGTGGCCTCCAAGCTGGGCGATGCCCGCCTCCATCGAGTTTCTGGTCCTGGTCGATTGTTCGAAGAACATCAGAAAAATCGTTTTATACAGAAGATAGGGGGTCTGCACCCCCATAGCAAAATCACGTTTCAGGTTACCAGACACCTCAAGCAGTGTATCGATCTCCTCCCTGGTCCACTCCTGCAGGGTAATGAAATGTTTTCCCCTGAAAATACTCTGCATGTCTTTTCCTCCCCGGGCTCAGTACTACAGCGATACTAACTGATAATATTGTCTATTAGGAGCTATTTGATGACAAATTAGGCTCACTCGTCAACTTGTCAATGTATCTTCATCAATCTTAAGACGCAGGTATCGCCGTAGTACTAGAGGCCCACTTCTCTGTTGAACTCCTCTATTTCTCTGTCAATCTCCGGCGCGAGACTCCGAACATTTATCCAGTATTCACGGTCATACCACTGGCGGTTCAGTTCCTCAACCGATCTTCCCTGCTGTTCGATCCAGGTGAAGTACTTCAAATTGTGTATCCTCAGCCTGTCGTAGTGGGACAGTTCCATCATGCCGTCTATTCTCTGCCGCATCAGCGCCCCGTAGTAGATCGCGGCTGCGTTTTCACGGCTGAACTTCCCGTACGCTTCATGCATCTCCCGCTTTCGCGACCCGTAGAGATCCATTGAATCCGTCAGTACGGTAATAACAATATCATTTTTCTGCAGCTCGTAGTACTTTGCAAACTTGACCGCGCCGAGCAGATTAGCAATACCCGAAATACCTAAAAGGCCGAGGTTTTTTACCATGTTTTCAGGCACTCCCCGTTCAACGAGGTATGCCCTCCCCACATCTTCGTTGAACAGACGCAGTATATCCATGCAGTCCGTATCATCTATCGCAATAACCATATCGGTGTTCCGTATATTATGAATCCAGGGCACATGCTTGTCGCCGATCCCCTCGATCCTGTGTCCCCCGTATCCGTTTCTCAAAAGCGTCGGACACTGCAGTGCCTCCGAGGCTGCGATTTTACCTTCGGGATACTTCTGTTTGAGAAAATCGCCCGCCGCTATCGTCCCACCCGAACCGGTCGCGGAAACATAACCCCTGAAACTCTCTCCAGTGTCCATCTCGGCATCGAGAACCTCCTTCATAGCATTGCCGGTGACCTCGAAGTGCCACAGATAGTTGCCGAACTCGTCAAACTGGTTAAAAATAACGATTGAATCACCCCGCCCGGTCTTCAGCTCATGGCACTTGTCGTATATCTCCTTGACGTTACTCTCGCACCCCGGGGTAGCGATTACCTCTCCTGCTATCTTGCTCAACCACTCGAATCGCTCCCGGCTCATCTCCTCGGGCAGAATGGCGATACTCTCGCAGCCCAGGAGGGCGGAATTGTAGGCACCACCCCTGCAGTAGTTGCCCGTCGACGGCCACACCGCTTTCTGGTGCACTGAATCGAAATTTCCGCTTACCAGAGCAGGGGCAAGGCACCCGTATGTAGCGCCGACCTTGTGCGAGCCGGTCGGAAACCATTTGCCGACCAGTGCGATGATCCTCGCATCGACTCCCGTAAGCTCGGAGGGAAACTCCATATAATTGACGCCGTCGAATACGCCTCCCCGTTCTTTCGGCTCGTTTTTCCAGGTGATTCGAAATAGATTGAGAGGATCAACATCCCACAGGCCCACCTTTTTCAGCTTTTCGGTGATTTTTTGGGGGACCAGTTCAGGGTTTTTCATCTGCGCGATTGTTGGAAGAATAATGCCCTTCTCGCGGCACCGCATGATATTGTTCGACCGTGCCTCTTTTTTCAGCTGCAAATTTATCATGCAACACTCCTGTATGTGTATTTCTAACCAGTCTACTCAACCGCCCCTAAAACGAGAGCGAGCAGTGCCATACGCAGCACCACGCCGTTAAAGGCCTCCTCCCAGTAGCGGGCATGGCGCGTGCTGTCCACGTCGGGCGGCAGCTCGTCCATACGAGGCAGGGAGTGCAGAATGATGACATCGCTCTTTGCTTTATCACGCAGCAGCTCGCGGGTTACCCTGTAGTTTAACGGTGTACTGCCGACCGCTTTTCCACGCTCATCGCGGGACTTGGTATAATCCGCCTGGACCACCGGCTCCATATAGATGACATCCGCATCCGCTATGGCCTGCTCCACGTGTTCCACCTCCCTGAACCTGAGATTCTGCTCGCGTAGCTCGGCCTTCCACTCCTCTGTCGGAGACATTTCAGGAGGCGAAATAAGTGTTGCCTCGCAGTCAAAATTGGTGAGCGCATAGCCGATGGAGTGCATCGTGCGCATCCGCATATCTCCGATGCACAGGAAATGAAGCCCGTCTATGCGTCCCTTCTCCTTCAGCACGGTGTACAGATCCGTCAGCACCTGCGTCGGATGCTCGCCCCAGCCGTCCCCGCAGTTGATTACCGGCACGCTCGCCCATCTGGCTGCCTCTGTAGGCGCACCCTGTTGAAAATGCCGCATGGCAATGACATCGCCGTAGTACTCGAGCATATGCACCGTGTCTTTTATCGATTCCTGGTAGAAATCGCCTGCGCGCGTCATCTTTGCATCTGAAAACCCGAGCACATGCCCGCCCAGCCGGTGCATCGCCGCCTCCGTGGCCATACGGGTGCGGGTGCTCGGCTGATAGAATGCGGTAAGAAGGGTCTTCTCTTTAAGCAGGTCGGCGTTCCGCCTGTTTTCGGCGTGGGGCCGCAGCCTGTCGCAGATGTCGAAGATACGGAAAAACTCGGCCCGTTCAAAATTTTTCAATGATAGTATGTCCCGTCCGATAAAGCTCTGCATAACAACTCTCTCCTCTCACAATATAAGCTATTCATTGTACATAAAGCGCATATATCCGTGGCAAATATTTCGTCATGGTACGTGCTGAAACAACTCAGGCCTACATCTAAAAATCCGTACTACCATAACCTTCCGGAGTATCTGCTCTGTTTACCAAAACCCCCTGCTCCTGAGCAGAACAAAACTCTGCCCCCCCCGGCATAGCAGTATCGATCAGGGGCCTTTCCTCCGAACATGTCTCCCGTACCCGGGCTGAGCCAGGATACCCTTCCCATCCGAGTACACCACCAGGCCCCGCACCAGTGTGTATTTCACCCTGCCCCTGAACTCCATTCCCTCAAACGGCGTGATCCTGCCCTTCGAAAGAAAGTTCTCGCCCCTGACCAGCCAGTTCTTTGCAGGGTCGATAATCACCAAATCCGCATCCTTGCCGGGTGTTATAGTACCCTTGCGGTCGGAAATCCCGTAGAATTCAGCCGCATTCCCGGAAGTTACTTCAAGCAATCTTCTGAAGCTGATCCTCTCCTTCATATACCCCTCGGAGAACATATAGGGTAAAAGCGTACCGGCCCCGGGCATACCTGCATAATCGGTCCATATGGAACCGGTATTTTTTTCCCAGACAGGGCATGGCGCGTGATCCGAAGCGACAAAGCGCACCACTCCTTCTGCAAGAAGGCGCCATAGCCGTTCTTTGTTTCCCGGGCTTTTAACGGGCGGTGTGCATTTGAGCGGAGCCCCGATACTCTTGAAATCATCCAGGTCGAACTGCAGGTAGTGGGGGCCTGTTTCACCACTGAGCCTCCCTCTTTTCAGAACCTCCGCCGCATCGGCTGAGCCGATATGTACGATATGAACCCGCGCTCCTGCCTCCCCTGCAAGCTCATCAGCAGCCAGCACGGCAAGAATCTCCGCTGTTTCAGGACGCGATCTGTAGTATTGAACGGGGCCATGACCCTCTTTCCGGGCAGCCTCTGTTGCAGTGGTCACATACCCGTAATCCTCGGCGTGAAGCAGTACCGGAATGCCGAGCTCTGCCGCTTTTTCGAGCACGAGCCTGAACCGGTAATGATCGAGCCGGGCGAAGCTCTCCATCCCGGAGATAAAATAAGTTTTGAACCCGAGCACATCATCGGCAAGCTCCTCCATCAAGCCTGAAAACCCCTGCTCAAAGGCCTGGCCGGACACCCCGCCGTACAGTCCGAAATCCACAACCGATTTTTTTTCGATAACGGAAAGCTTGTGCGCAAAATTTTCGGCGCTGATAACCGGAGGCACCGATGTATCGGGCATATCGATAATCGTCGTTATACCGCCGGATGCAGCAGCCGAGCTTCCGTGAAAAAAGTCTTCCCTTTCCGTATATCCCGGATCATCGAAATGAACATGCGGATCAATACCTCCGGGCAGTATATATAGCCCGCGTGCATCAATGACGTTTTCGTCCTGTTCCCCCGGCTGTAAAAGGTCTTGCCCGACAGCCTCAATCTTTTCATTCTTTATGAGGATGTCCGCACGCACGAAATTATCATTTCCCGGAAGGGCCGCCTTTCCGTTTTTTATAATCAAATAACGCCTTCCTCCTTCATTCTCATCCAGACGCGTTCGGGTGTCATCGGCAGATTGAACATACGGACGCCGAGAGCATCGAAGACCGCATTTGCAATTGCCGGCGCCGGGCCGTTGATGGCAATCTCTCCGACAGACTTCGCCCCGAATGGGCCTGTTTCTTCATACGAATTCACCACAATCGTCTTCATAACCGGGATGTCACCGGCGTTGTATATCTTGTAATCCCAGAACCGGGGGTTCGTCATTCGTCCCTTCGAATCGAACAGATATTCCTCGCAGAGCGCAAAGCTCATCCCGTTTACCGCAGCACCCTCGACCTGTCCCTCGACGAGCAGAGGATTTATCTGCTGTCCGCAGTCGACCGCGGAGACGAACTCGACAACCCCTATTCTTCCGGTTTTATTGTCCACCTCAACCTCGGCGAACTGAGCAATGAACGGCGGGGGGGATTCATCCACTACCGCAGAAGCCTGCGCCTGGATCTGAAACTGTTCATCCTGGTACAGCGAGTGCAGGCATATCTCTTCAAAGGACACCGTTTTTCCTGTTTTCTCATCAACCGCTGCAGCCTCACGGAAGAAAATCCGGTCCTCATTGGTTTCGAGCAGCATTGCAGCCCGGCCGGTGATCTGCCTCGCAATCTCCCGTGCGCAGCTCTCAACCGCCTTTCCTGAAATATAGGTAGTAGATGATGCGTACGCTCCCGTATCGAAGGGTGTGAGGTCCGTATCCGAGGAAAGAACGATTATATTTTGGGTCGGCACCTGGAGTACTTCCGCCGCTATCTGCGCCAGAATGGTGTCGGACCCGGTTCCTATATCCGTCGCCCCAATGAAGAGGTTGAAGGAACCGTCCTCGTTCATCTTCATAGATGCGCTTCCCATATCGATCCTCGGTATGCCGGACCCCTGCATGCACACGGCCACGCCCACACCGCGTACGAGATCCGGACCGCTTTGAATCCGTTTACCGCGCTTTTTGTACCAACCGATCTCGTCCGCGCCCCTGTCGATACATTCATCGAGCCTGCACGATTTAATGGTCTGAGAGACGCCTTCCTTCCCCTCGCCGAGCGCCTCGAAAACCTTTGATGTTTCACCGGATTGGATATGCCACTTTTTGATATACTCTAACACATCAAGCCCGGTTCGCCGCGTGATTATATCCACCTGCTGATTGAACGCGAAGCATCCCTGGGTCGCACCGTATCCCCTGTACGCCCCGCCAATGGGCAGATTTGTGTATGCCGACCGCCCGTGAAAACGAAGGTTCTGTACCTTGTTGAACATGGGAAGCGTTTTCGACCCGACGTTCGACAGAACGGTGAGCGCATGGGTCCCGTATGCGCCTGCATTCAGCAGACCGTCCATATCGAGAGTGGTAATACTCCCGTCATTTTTTACCCCGGTTTTCAGCCTGATGCGCATGGCATGCCTCGTCCTGCCGGACACGAACACCTCCCGCCGGGACAGGACAATACGAACGGATCGCCGGTTCCGCCATGCAATCAGGGCTGCAAGGGGCTCGAGAATGACCTCCTGCTTCCCTCCGAAACCGCCTCCAATTCTCGGTTTTATCACCCTGATCATGCGTACTGGAATTCCGCATACTGCGGAAACGATTCTCCGGGCATGAAAGGGAACCTGAGTGGTCGAGACAATCACGAGCCTTCCCATCTCATCGAAGTACGCAAGAACTGCGTGCGGCTCGATTGCGCAGTGTGATGCGTAGTGCGTATTATAGGTATGCTCCTCGACAAAATCCGACTCGTGAAATCCTCTCTCCACATCACCGAAGTCTATCTTTATTTCCGCCGCCAGGTTGTTCTCCGGTTTGTACGTAACGGGTATCTTTGCATATTCGTCATCAACGTGGACCTTCGGCGCGTCTTTGTTGAAAGCCCCCTCTATATCAAAAAGAGGTTCCAGCACAGTATACTCGATCTCTATCTTCTGGACCGCTGCAACCGCGATCCTTTCATCCTCTGCTGCAACAAGAGCTACTCTGTCGCCGACAAAACGCACGCGTCTGTCGAAAAGCACCGTGTCATAAGGCGACGGCTCAGGAAACCCCTGCCCTGCAGTCGTGTGCAGGATACGCGGTACATTTTTATTACTGAGCACATCGACGACGCCATCCATTTCTTCCGCAGCGGATGTATCGATGTTTTTTATCAATGCATGTGCATGCGGTGAGTAGAGCATCGCAACATACAGCGGATTTTTAACATGAACATCATCGGTGAATACCGCATCTCCTGCGGCAAGGGAGAGTGAATCGATTTTGGTTACGGACTTCCCGATGTTCATAAAGCCCTTTTTCACTGCATCACCCATTTTCACGCATCCTTCGGGCCGCAAGACGTACAGCCTCGATAATCTTCACATACCCTGTGCACCGGCAGAGGTTTCCATCAAGGGCCTGCCTTATTTCAGTTTCATCGGGATCGGGGTTTTTCTCAAGAAGGGCGTATGCCGCACAGATCATTCCGGGAGTGCAGAACCCGCATTGAACCGCGCCGACTTCGACGAACGCTGTCTGTATCGGATGCGGTTCATGCATCGTACCCAGGCCTTTTACCGTTGTGATTTTTTTGTCCCTGACCGAGGCGGCAAACACCTGGCAGGAGTTCACAAGCATACCGTCGAGAAGCACAACGCAGGAGCCGCACTCCCCTTCCCTGCAGCCCTCCTTTACCTCCGTAAATCCGTACTTTCTCAGCACGGCAAGCAGCGTATCGTCCGGACGGAAAGATACCGTCACCTCTTCTCCGTTTATACTGAATGAACCTTCCATTCTCCCGTCCCTCTTCTACGTAACTTCTCGTGAAGTTACTTACAAATACTAAGTCCTGCCAAAAATCGGTCACGAAATGATACATCCTGTCAAGGATACATCCTGTCAAGGATACATCCTGTCAAGGATACATCCTGTCAAGGACATTCTCCGGGGAGGATTACGCCGCTTCATACCAGCACCCGCTCCAGGCCCCGCTCGACCTGAACACCGGCAATGTATTTCAAATATTCACCACTCAGAAACTTCCTGCCGTTGAAATCCACCCGTACAGAATTCCACAGCTCATGAGCATTCACTTCAGACAGTTTCATCCCCTTCACTTTCCGCTCTATATCGGTGAATCGTCGGAACTTTCCTCTGCAGCCGACCAGTACGACTCTCATATCATCGATTAGCTCCTCCTTTTTTCGGAGAAGAACAGTAACCGTAAAGGCAGGATAATCGAAAACGGTTCGGGTTTCCCTGTAATAATAGGACACCCATTCTTCATCTTTCAGTGAGATTTCTGTTATCAATGTTCCTTTCCTCAGGTCAGGCTCCGTAATGTAACGCACAACGGGAACCCGGCTCTCATGCATTCCAATGAGTGAGACCTCTGCATCGAGCGCGATGAGCGGGCCCATAATGTCCGACCATATGGGAAAAAGCGCGACACTGCCGCCCACTGTAATTCTATTTCTGAGTGGAGTCGAAGCCGAAAATCTGAGCGCTCTATTGAGGATCGATTCCCGATCGGTGTGTGAAGCCACTTTGTTGAAAGTCATGGCAGCTCCCATATAAACAGTACTACTCTTTTTTTGGTAATAATCGAGCCTGAGGCCGGAAAGGTCGATAAGGCCGCGTACCTTGCGCATACTCATTCTCAGTATTCCTGTCCCTCCTCCATGAGGAATAGTCCCATCCCGTTGTATAAGATCACGAGTTTCATCCATAGTTTCAGGATAGTGCCAGATAATATTCCGCATTCAGGCTTTTCCTTATCTGTTCTGTTCTATGATACGTGAATCGCGAGCATACGCGCACGACAGCTGAAAAAAAATACTCTTGTTACCCGGACGCTTCGCCTCCTAAAAATGCCCCCGTCACATACGCTTTATTTGTCCACAAATCACTCGGCGGCATTATATACCATGCCCGTATAAAGTCAAGCAAACAAAAATAGGGAGCCCTCCATAAAATACAGTTACATGATACTTTGGAAAAGTATATGTTCTAAAATTATTCTTTTTTTTCGTATCTTTTTTGACGAATCTATACCGCCAATTATATCTTACGGTATGGACACATTCGACTGTCTCATCGTCGGAACCGGCCCTGCAGGGCTGGGCGCTGCATTTCACCTATCCGACCGGCATCCGGGGATTAAAATACTCCTCCTCGACAAAGAGGGGATGACAACCGGCGGGCTTCGAAACGACTGTAAAATGAATTTCACGTTCCCCATCGGATTTCCGCGCGAATACTGGGACAGGAAAAAAGCGGATGAGATGATAACACTCGTTAAAGAGCATCTTCATCCCCGGATTATGCCGAAGCACAATATTGCCATTTACAAGCAGCGGGCCCAACGACTCGGTGTCGAATTAATTGAGATTAAGCAGTCTCACTTGGGCACAGACGGAGGTATTGTTCTTATCAATGAGCTGATGGCCCAAATACAAACACGTGATATAGAGGTTTCTCTTCGTGAAACAATGAAAGACATCGATGCAGAACGGTATGTCGCCATTACGGATAAACGTGAAATATCCTATAAGAAACTGATCCTCGCTCCCGGACGACAGGGATTCAGTTTTCTGCAGACGATCATGGACAAACTCGATATCCCCTACGTTGACAACATTGTCGATATCGGGGTCCGTATCGAAACCCGCGAGGAGTACTATCCAATCGTGCGCGACTACTATGATCCCAAGTTTCTCTTCCCTGATAGGGCACGCACCTTCTGCACGAACAGCGGCAAGGCCTTTGTGGTGAAGGAGAAGTACCAGAGCCAATCAGGTACGCACTATTTCAGCGTAAACGGCCACGCCTTTTCGGAGAAGAGAAACGGGATCGGCCTGGTCAATTTCGCGCTGCTGAAAACCGTCGGTCTCACACAGCCGCTTGCAAGCGGGCACACCTACGGTGAAATGCTGGGACAGGTGGTAATGCTCATGGGCGGCGGAAAGCCGATTATGCAGAGGGTCGGCGATTTTCGGTTGGGCAAACGGTCGAAGGAGGAAAGCTTCAATAAAGACCTTTACGATTTCGAGCCCACACTAAGGAGCAGTACTCCCGGAGACATCAGCCTTGCAATGCCGGCAAAGATACTCCGTGTGATATGGAAATCGATGAAGCTTCTCGATACGATCGTGCCGGGTGTAATGCATCCATCGACTATCATATATTACCCGGAGATCAAGCTCTACGCAAACAAACCGCAGTTTTTAGACGATTACTTTCAGGCAGCCGAGGACGTGTATGCGATAGGCGACGGAGCCGGGACAAGCCGCGGCATCATCGCCGCCTGGGCGAGCGGCATTCGCGCGGCAATAGGAATCTTGAACGATTTTTAAGCAGCTTTATTCAAAACTGCGAGTAATATCGCCGGTTGTCGGTATATTTTCCATGACATGTAAGTGTGGGCTATACCGAAAATATATTAGCGGGCGCGGTGTTCATGGATTATCACCGCAATAATGATAACGAACCCGGTTACAACGTACTGCCAGCTTGCTTCGACGTGGAGGAGGTTGAGACCGTTTGCTATGATACCGAGCAGAAGAACACCGGTGAGCGTACCCCAGACACTTCCTCTTCCGCCATCAAGCGGCGTACCGCCTATCACCACGGCTCCGATACTCTGAAGCTCGAAACCTGCGCCCATAGTCGGTATAGCGGAGCTTATTCTTGATGAAAGAACCAGTGAGGCAAAACCGGCAAGAAAACCTGCTATTACATAAAAAATTATCTTAAACAATTTTACCTTTATGCCGGCGAGGTAGGTCGTATATTCATTTCCTCCTATCGCATACGCCTTTCTTCCAAGCCGCGTATACTTTAAAATAAAAAAACAGATGAGCATTACGGCAAAGAAAAGGATGACAATAAACGGTATCTTCCATATAACAGCGCCCCCGATATACTCGAACTTCTTACCCAGGTCTGTTATTGGATAGCCTTCCGTTATGATTATTGCGACACCCTGAAGAAGGGTCATGGTGCCGAGTGTAAGAATGAACGGATGTGCCCGTGTATGTGAAGCGAGCAGTCCGTTTATCAATCCGATAAAACTTCCAACAAGCAAACCAACAACAATCGTGAAGCCGACCGGTGTGCCTGCCTTTAATAGTTTTCCCACTATAACAGCAACGACAGAAATAGAAGATCCTACCGATAAATCGATGCCTCCGGAAATCATCAGAATGGTCATACCCATGGAAAGTATTCCAAGTGTCGAAATCTGCTGCAGTATGTTTCTGATATTTCTTTCCGAAAGAAATACAGGGGATGAAATGCCGAGCACAATTATGAGAAGTATAAGAATAAAAATTATTCCCCACTGCTGAAAATTGATGATTCGTTTAAGACCTGCAAAGCGATCAGTCTTTACTCGTTGATTGCCCGATTGCAATGGAAAGCACCTCCTCTCTTGTCGTTTTCGCTGTTCGAAGAACAGCGACTATAACCCCCTCCTTCATAACAGCAATTCTATGGCTCATGTTCATAATCTCATCAAGGTCGGAGGAAACCATCAGTATTGTCTTACCTTCGTTAACCAGATCTTTCATAATACGATGGATTTCCTCCCTGGCGCCGACATCGACTCCCTGTGTGGGTTCATCCATAATAAAAACTTCAATACCCCTGCACAGCCATTTTGCGACCATCACCTTTTGCCGGTTTCCTCCACTTAGATACATCACCTCCTGGTGTATCGACTTCGCCTGAATATCGAGAGTCTTTACGAAGGTACTGGAGAGCTCGTTCTCATATAGCAAATTTAAAAAAGGCCCATGACTTATCTTCTGCAGGCTTGCGAGCGTTGTATTTCCGGCAACACTCAGGCATGAAATCAGACCTATACTGTCACGATCCTCGGGGACAAAACAAATCCCTCTATTGATGAAACTATCGAGAGGTCTACCATGTAACTCTTTACCATTGAGCAACAGCATACCACTATCAATCTCGTCGATACCCGCCATCGCCCGCACCACCTCGGTACGACCGGACCCGACCATACCGGCGATGCCTACTATCTCACCCCTGTGCAGTATCAGGTTTATGTCCTTAAATGAACCTGCGCGTGAAATCGATCTTGCTTCATACAAAACCTCACCCATACCTTTGTCCTCAATATGGGTGATGGAAAGCTCTTCTCCTACCATCGCTTTGACCAGCATGTCCTTGTTTATGTCAGAAACCGCATGTTCCATAACTTTCAGACCGTCCCTCAAAACTGTTACCCGATCTGCAATGGCGAAAATCTCGTCGAGCCTGTGCGATATATATATAACGGCAACTCCTCTTTTTTTCAGTTGCCGTATAATACTGAAGAGGTTATCGATCTCCGCCCGAGTCAGGCTGGCGGTTGGCTCGTCCATGATGACGATCTGGACATTCCGGTATAAAGCCTTTGCAATCTCGACGGCCTGCTGTTCGGCGCTTCCCAGCATCGAAACAGTTTGTTGAGGATTTAACTTGAGATTCAGCCTTTTCAGTATTTCCTCGGCCTGTTCAAAGGTCTGTTTCCATCGAACGATACCGATGCGGCCTATCGGTTCATTACCGAGGAGAAGATTCTCACCCACACTGAGATGGGGAATTAGATTTCTCTCCTGATAAATGGTAAAGATTCCCAGTTCATGCGCTTTTTTCGGTGTAAGATTTTCGTATGATTTACCATTAAAAATTATCTCACCATCATCACGCTCATAAGCACCTGAAAGAATTTTTATTAAAGTTGATTTTCCCGCACCGTTCTCCCCTACAATTGCATGCAATTCCCCACATTTCAAATCAAAATCAACGTCAGTTAAAACCGAGACTCCGGAGAAGCTTTTGGAGATCTTTTTAATTTCAAGAATAACCGAATCATTCATACCGGTACCCGGATGTAAGCGTATTTCATTACTTTACCCATGTCCTTAAAATAGAACAGGCAAGCGTCCATAACGACAGTGTTACGGGCACCTGCCTGAACTATACTCTTTGCCTATCTTTTTCGCAAAGAAAAAGCACCTGCATGCACCATCAGCTTCACCACGAATTTCTGCAGAAAGATTTTTCTTTTAAGTAACTTCGATTAAAGTAACTATTTGATACCCGGTTCTGCCAAGGATCAGCCGCGAAGTGGCATATCCCGCCAGGGACATATCCCGCCAGGGACATATCCCGCCAGGGACATATCCCGCCAGGGACATACACCACTTTATCAAAAACAATACGGTAAGTGGAAACCCTTTAATACCCCTTTTCAATAGCAAATTCATGTCTGAGAGAATCTACATCCAGTTCCAGGGTTGCTTTTGTCGACGCCTCTGTCGGCTCCCATGGTACCGCTTCATCTATATTGTCTTTCGTGATTACCTTCATCGGTGTTATCGTCAGTTTCGGTACTTTCTTGCCCCGTATATGTTCAACAAGTAAACGAAAGGCCAGCGCGGCTTCCTGTGAAGGTGACCATCCAACCGTTGCCTTTATACCCCCTGCAGCAATCGACTCGAGCCCGTATGGAGCCCCGTTCTGAGAAACAATCTGCACCATGCCGGCCTTACCGGCTTCTTCAAGCGCTTTTATAGCGCCGAGTGCCATATCTTCGTTCTGTACGAATACTGCTTTAAGATCCGGGTATCCGGTAATGAGAGTCTGCATCTGGTTGAATGCCTTCTGTCTGTTCCAATCTCCCGGAACCGAGGCCACAACCTCAATACTCGGGTTCTTTTCAGCCTCCCTTATAAATGCATCTCTGTAGCACTCCGCATCCCCTCTGCCGGGAAGCCCCATGATAACCGCCACCTGGCCGCCTGAGATATTCTCGGCAATCCATTTTCCCATAATGCTTCCTGAAAGATTGCAGTCAGCCTGAACCGATCCCACCATTTTGTCGAGCATATCTTCATTGTACCCGAAAATCATCTGGATCGGTATACCCGCATCATAGGCTTTATTGATACCTGCCGCAAGGGACGATGCACTTACAGACATCAGCACTATACCGTCAACCTTCTGGGTTATTGCATCTTCCACACTCGCTATTTCCCTCTCGGGTTTCATGTCAGAAATATACCCGAGAATTTCCACGCCCATCATATCGGCCATCATCTTAGCACCGTCGAATCCAAACTTATAGTACGGCTCATTCGTGGGACGAATATAGGCTATTTACAAGGTTTCAGTCTCTTTTTGACCGGCCGCAAAAAGTGAAATCGAAGCGAATGTAACAAATACAACCAACAAAACCACAAGCAATTTTTTATGTCTCATAACCTTTACCTCCTAAAAAATTTTTTAATATAAAGAATCATAAGCACAATAAACGAATACGGTCACCTCCTTTGTTATTATATTTTTCTAAAACGTTTTAGGCAGAGTACCAGATACATATCACCCTGTCAATAAAAACTTACACAAAATATCGTACTCTTGTCATGGGTGTTCAGCGCTCTGTCTTACATGACGACCGCATTACAAGTCTTGGACGAATGACGATATGCACCTGTGACTCTTCGTTCGATATCAGTTTCCAGAGGCTTTCGGCAAGTTGCTTACCGAGTTTTTCGATGTTGTAATCGATACTCGTGAGCTCCGGATACACGGCGGTTGCAATTTCGATGTTGTCATATCCGACGACCGCTATTTCATCGGGAATCCTGATACCCCTCTCGTGAAGGCACCGGATTGCACCTGCAGCCATATAATCATTGAAACAGAATACTGCCTCCGGTCTGTACGTATAAAGTATTTTTTCCATGCCTTTAAAACCGCTTTTTACGGTAAAATCCCCGTAGTAGCGTGCCTGCTCCGGCACAAAAATAGATTCCTCTGCAAGCTTGGAAACAAATCCCCTCCCTCTCTCTATTGTATCAAAATGTTCTACCGGACCGCCGATCAGTGCTACCTTTTTATACTGTAATTGAATGAACAGTTCTGCAACAAGGGCGCCTCCACGATTGTGGTCAAGCGTTATGTTGTTTATATTTTCATCAAAAACACATGGATTTAAAATTACATAGGGAAATCCACTCTGAAGCAGCGAATCCAGAAAGCCGTAATTATACCTGAATTGAGGAATAATTATGATGCCATCGGTGGATTTATCCTTGATTTTATGCTTGAAATATTCAGGAAGGGCGCTGCTTTCCCACATCTGTACGTCAAAATGCAATCCGTAGTCATATTTCTGCATGACCTTCACAATACCCTGAATAATATGATTATAATACGAAGTTTCTTTGACGCAATCTGCACATTTCACAGAATTGATAATCAACAACTGTACTATATTACTTCTTCCCGTGCTCAACGTTCTCCCACTTTTAATAGGAACGTAGTTGAGCTCTTTTGCACACGAAATAACCTTACTTCGGGTAGCCTCGTTTACCGATTTACCGTTCAGAGATAGAGAAGCAGTTGCAGTCGATACACCGGCGAGTTTTGCCACATCTTTTAAAGTTGCCACATAATTGCTCCTGACCTAAATCGGTTTAGGTTCATTGTAATGAACCAACCCATATCCTGCAAGAATTATTTACCACACTATTTGAACAAATAGTAGGGCCGAATATTGAACATTACAATACGGGATATTCAATGCATAATGCCGTTCATTCATAGAGGAAAGTGGGCAGCTTATCAGGGGGGTAAAGGGGTATCAGGTTATGGATACAGCCCTTCCTCTGGACGGTTCGTTATGGGGTACCCTTTTGCTCTACAGTATAGGAGAGAATCTGAAAACGCAGAAGGGGCTTATGAAAAAGGTGGCAGGACTGGGCGGCTGGATGGGGGATTTGACGGCCTTCGGGAATTTCTGGCGTGACCGGCACAATACAAAATTCGAGCTTTTAAGATACATAGACGGCACGCTGGTCATCAAACTGAACAGTAGCGATAACAACCTCAATCCTGCAGTCGGATTTGTAGCAGTAAACACGAAATCAATGCATATCCTTATGCAGGATGCGGCTGGAAACACATTGCGTTACACCGCACGACAGTACAACAATAAACTGTATCTCAGGCGCAATGTGTAACCGCCGGCCGGCCCACCCAGACAAACAGCTGTTTTTTATATTTCAACTCATCAAATCACACCGATCGTATTTCCTGACGCATGAACACAAGGTAGGACACCGCAAAGCACACGACCGTGATCGCCAGTAGAAACAGTATATACGGCACAACTATCATGAAACTCTGCATCAGCGGCAGTGGGCCCGAAAACCTGCTCATGGACCACTGCTCCATCATTCCCATCTGTACAATAAACGGCTGTATCGTCCGCCTGAGCGGGTCGATGATGGTTGCGGTTGCGTCGGTGTACAGCTTCATAGGTGAGGTAAAAGTGAGGACCTTGTTTATCACGATAATCTGAGAAACAGAGCGAGTTGTTGCCTCACCGCCTGATGGTACCAGCGCGCTTATGAGAGCATTCACGCCGAGTGAGACAAAGAAGGAGAAAAAGATCCACATCGCAATAGAGGCAAGCGCCGAGGTTGCAATACTTCTGAATAGAATGGAAAACAGCATCGCAATGCCGAGCCAGAACGATATATATACAACACTTATAATAAAGTATATGAATATACGCCAGAACTCCTCGAAGCCGGGTTTTACTCCCACCATAATGATACCCAGCCCTGTGATAAGCAGTATAATCGAGGCCATCATAACGCCGATAACCACAACGCCGGCAAGAAATTTTCCATTGATTACAGAATCGCGGTATATTGGCTGCGATAGAAGCTTGCTCAGTGTTCCCTCGTTTCGTTCCCTGTTTATGGTGTCAAAACCCATTATAAGACCGATGAGAGGGCCGAAAAATGACACAAACTGCACAAGAGAAAACTGAATCTTCGATGAGGTAAAGAGCATCAAAAAGACAAACTGCGGTTTCTGTGTGCCCTTCAAACTCTCCTCGATATCGAGCGCCGCCATGTATACGAGCACCAGACTCGCCATGGCAATCAGCGCAAAAAGGAAGAGAAATCTGTAACTGCTGAAATGGTCGGAAAGCTCCTTTTTAAGAATGGGTCGTATCCCGTTCACGCTTCGGCCTCCCTGAAATACTTCATATAAATCTCTTCCAACGTGAACTCTCTGTTTTCAACATCGAGTGTTTCACCGGCAAGCTGATCCATTGTGCCCTGGGCCAGCATTTTCCCGTTGATCATGATACCGACTCGGGAGCATACCTTCTGGACCTGATAAAGCATATGTGATGAGAGAAGTACCGTCATTTTTTTCTGTCGGCTCAGAGAGACTATATTATCTAACATTGTATTGGTCATATCGGGATCAAGTCCGAGCGTCGGTTCATCAAGAAAGGAAATTTTTGGTTCTTTCAGGAGTATCTCCGCAAGACCGAGACGCTGTCGCATACCGCGGGAATAGGTGCCTATTTTTTTGTCCGCTTGCTGTATGAGACCGACACCTTCAAGTGCTTCTTCGATTTTATTCCGGGCTGTTTCCTGGTCAATGGAATTGAGTTCTGCAATAAACATAAGCATCTGCCGTGCGTCCATTTCCCGGTAAAAACCCATATTTTCCTGGAGGTACCCCACCTGCCGTTTTACTTTAACCGGTTCCCGCACCGGGTTATACCCGAGCACTTTCGCTCTGCCGTCCGTCGGTTCGGTCAAACCGAGCAGCATAAGCAGTGTTGTTGTCTTCCCTGCGCCGTTAGGGCCGAGAAATCCAAAGATTTCTCCCTCATTAATGTAAAACGAAAGGTGATCAACCGCAACATACCCGCCGTACACCTTCGTCAGATTCTCGGTCTCGATCACTTTCAGCGTTTGCATGGCTAACGCCTCCCGACAAACCGGAACAGTACCACCAGTCCCCCGATGACAACAATAATTATGGCAATGCCGATCCATCCCCAGGCCGACGACGCCTTGACCGTTACACGGAATTCCTTGGAATCATTCGTATCTTTCTCCCCTTTGGCCTCCAGATTGACGGAATAATCACCAACAAGTGCCTCGTCGTAGGGCTTGATGGTCACTTCGACCTGTTTGAGCTCGCCGGGTTTAAGCGTATCTATCTTGTCCGGTTTGAATTCGATCTTCCAGTTCTCGGGTTTGTAGGACATGAAAGTGATATTGTTATTTGCTGCCGTCCCGGTATTCTTTACATAAAGTGAGACATTAGCCGGTTTTCCTGGCCGCGCATCCAGAGAGAGCAACCCGGAGGTGGTCCCGACCTTGAGCTTATACGAACCCGTGAGTACCACCTTTAAGGAGGTTTCCCCTATGACCTTTCCTGTTTGGGCGCGAATGCCGATAGGGTATTCCCCGGGCACGGCCGTGGAAACCGGATTTACCTCCACAGAGATTTTACTGCTCTGTCCCGCTTTGAGCTGTAAGCTTGAAATATATTTTGATTCATATGCTGGCTTAAATCGAATGTCCCATCCTTCAGGCCCATGTGCGATAAGGTCGAAAACCGCATCATTATCGAGCTCGCTCTGGACATCAATGGAAAACTCATATTTTCCCTTTACCGGGCCCTCGAGAACAGGGTACGAGGTGTTGAGTTTTACACCCTTCTTCTCCTGTTTAACCTGTTGTGCCGCCTTTACATGCACAGTTATATTCTGCGCCATCGTAAATTTGCCATCATCTGTCTTTGCCTCTATCCGAAAGAGATAACTTCCCGGCTTTATCTTTTCAGGAGGCTTAGCTTCAAAATTGAGGGACTTGTCCTTCGAAGCAGGGACGTTCACTGCCCGTATATTATACTGGTACGTTTTTATCTGTGCATTCCATCCTTTCGGAACACGTGATAGCCAGACCTGCACATTTTCATCCTGTTTTCCCCTGTTATGGAAGATGATATTCATATTTATATTTTGACCCTGGGTAATCTCGATACCGGGATATTCCACAGCAAGAGTAATAAGCCGGGCGGGTGTGCTCTCATCTCCCTTCTCATTCACCTCAGCGTACAAAGAAAGCTGGAACAAGAAAAGAACAGCGGCTATCAAAAGAAAATAAAACATACATCCCCTTCTTCTAAGTTTGCCGTACATTTTCATCTCCCATTTTATTAAAATACAATTCCCGGCGCGGCCAAACCCTGCTGCACACGAAGAATAAACGCTGTACTATCTATTTATGGTTTTATCCATCAAAATTATGGTACAAAATACCAAAATTTCATGTAAATTGACTGTATATACTTTTACACTTGCCTGTCATTACGTGCCGCAGGTATGCATCCTACAGGTTATAACTATTAGGCAAGTGTTTGTTTAGACCTTTTACGATTGAAAGTTCACTTGCCTATATTGTTATAAGAAAAACTTACAATAACCTTTCATAAACATTACAATTTTGTAATGTTGACGAAGTATATTATCCTGTTCGATAATCAATGGCAGTTCAGCGGTTCGGTACAACCCACATGGAGGAAAAAATAGAAATACCAAAAATAACATTGGATGGTAAATCGGTATTGATAACAGGTGGTGGTATGGGCATTGCGTACACACTGGCATGTGGGTGCAGATGTCGCAGGTTTCAGCAGAACGAGTCTTGACCAAACAGCGAAAGTTGTTAAGCAAAAAACAGGAAAAGACATTGTCAAGCTGCAGGGTGATATGCTCAATCCCGGTCATTTGAAAGATGCGGTCGATAAAACGATAAAGGCCTTCGGTAAACTCGATGTACCCGTCAACAATACCGGCATCCTGCATATGGCAGCGATTTCTGATATGACCGAGGCTGACTCCGACCGTATTATTGGCATCAATCTAAAAGGGGTCTACTTCGCATGCAAGTACGCCGCTATTCATATGATACCAAGAAAAAACGGCGTGATCATTAATATTGGGTCCGAGCTTTCCTTTACCGGTGCGGCAAACTTTTCTGCGTATGCGGCGACAAAGGGCGGCCTGTTTACCCTTTCACAGTCACTGGCAATAGAACTCGGACCGCATAATATACGGGTTGTGACCCTGTCGCCGGGACCTACCAGAACATCGATGCATGATGAAAATTTAAAAAATCCTGATTTTAAGCGGACCCTCGAAACCAAGGACGTGCTCGGCAGGATGTGCGAGCAGGAAGACCTGACACCTGCTCTCGTTCTGCTTGCATCCGATGCAGCACGCATGGTAACCGGAACGAACTGGTCGGTTGACGGCGGCTGTCTGGTAAAATAGAGTAGAAAACAGGAAAACGCATGTACGCGTATGAAATGAAATGTACATCTTGTAGCTGTGCATCCGTTTGAATTCGAGTAAACCGTCGATAATAGTCGGTATAGGGCCCGATTATTGTGAGCAGGCGCTTTTTGAAGTTGGGTCACGGTGAGTTTACATGTTTATTATAAAGAATAATCGATTCGCCGTATTGTAAGTCTCATCTCGCCTGCCGGGATCTTTACCGCAACCTTGTCGCCCAGCCTCTTCCCGGTCAGAGCCCTTGCTAAGGGTGAAAACCAGCTCACCTTACCCTCTGCTGGGTCACTTTCATCTATTCCGACGATTCTGTATGACTTTTCACCCCCATTTTCCTCCAGCACGGTTACCTTCGCACCGAAAAGTACCCGTCCCGTATCTTGCCTCCCCGGTTCCACAACCTCCAGGTTATCTACCATTTTAGTCAGGTACTGAATTCTTCGGTCCGCCTCCCTGAGCAGTCTCCTGTCTTGAAGAACACCCTCTTGTGGAGCTCCTGTGGCATCCGTCATCGCCGATGAAATTCGAGCAATAAGCTCCGGTCTCCTGACGTTACAGAGCTCGGTGAGCTCATCTCTAATTTTTACCGCACCATCGGGAGTCATGTAATTCTTCGTCCCCGCAGGTAACGGATACTTCGCTTCAGGGATGTCGCTTCCCATAAAATCATCGTTCGATTCACTTACAAATGCCCTGCTCATATCGTGTGGTCCCTGTAATTAAAAGTAGCGCCTTCGCAGCCGATCCTTGGCAGGATACATCCTCCGGGGATACATCCTCCGGGACTGGGTATCAAACAGTAACTTGCGCGAAGTTACTTAGAAGCCGAAAACCCAGTCATCCTCGATCAGGCAATATGCATCGCCCGTCTATCCGGGACCGACCGCCGGTCATTATACAGTCTCCTATCGGTACCAGTCCGCCTGTCGGAACCTGCCCGGATATCAAAGTCGATGTCAACGAAAGCAAGCCTTCTCTCGAGCCCGTTTCTCCTGTCTGACCCGGATCTTCGATCATGGCCGCGGCGGCGGTCGTCTCCTCTTCTTCTTTCAGATGTCATAACCGTTCCCCATTTTTTATTATGCATTGAAATTACTTTAATTCGGAAAGAATATTTTTGCAAGATGAAAATATCTTTTCGGTTGGTTGTGGTCCCCAAAACCTATGTAAAAAATTCCTGTGAACGGCACTGGAGACATATTTACCTGATGGTGAGATACACGAGTGTAATAGATTGCCGTCTATCCCGATCTCTTATCAATAGTTTAATCTCGCCCTTACTCAGTTCCTTTTCGATGAGATTGCAAAACTGGTCTACATTACGTACTGCATCATCTCCCACACGGATAATAATATCACCGCAGTTCAAACCTGCATGATGTGCGGTCTTGCCCGGGACGACTTTCCTGATGATCACACCGGAGATATCGGTAACTTCCTTGCCGGAGTCTACCGGTAAAAAAATATCCTCAACCACAACCCCCAGTACCTCATTCGTGGTGAACCGCCCTTTTCTGAAAGGCATGATTCTGTAAACCGTCTCCGGTATATTTTTGTTCTTTATTTTAATTCCCCTACACCAAACATGATCATCTAGTATTGTATAATACCAACCTTTCAATCCCATTACACGAACATTACAATTTTGAAATATTTTATACTGCTGCAATGAAAAAAATCTAAAAATCTATGAAAAAATAAGAAATATATTGATAAATTAAGAAAATAAGCCTACATTATGTAAAACAACTATAATAGATACTAAATATATTCAATATATGGAAAAATGCTATGCATTTCGCTGAACCCGGAATATTGCTTATACTGGGAATCGCCGTATCGGGAGGTATTTTGAGCGCCGTCATTGTCAGACGGTTGAGCATTCCCCAGGTGCTCGGCTATCTTGCCATGGGGGTAATCATCGGAGTAAGTGGATTCAAACTTGTAACCCGTGAAGATATCGCGGATCTTGCTCCCCTGAACTTTTTTGCCCTTGGTGTAATAGGATTTCTCGTCGGTAGCGAAATCCGTTTTGAAACATTTAGAAAATACGGCAGGCAGTTTGCCTCCATCCTGCTTGCAGAGGGACTATCTGCATTCATACTGGTAAGCGTACCCATATCATTGATAATGTATTTCTTGTTCAAAGACCTTGCATCGGCAGTCGCAGCGGGCATCGTATTCGGTGCTATCGCGTCTGCAACCGATCCTGCATCAACCATCAACGTTCTCTGGGAGTATCGCTCTGCGGGCATACTTACCACAACCCTCATTGCAATCGTCGCACTTGATGATGCACTTGCAATGACCCTGTACGGCATCGGAACGAGCATTGCGCAAATGCTTACGGGAACAAACGTCTCTATCGCAGCACAGGTACTTGGCGTCATTATTGATCTCGGGGGATCCCTGGCTCTCGGGTTTGCAGCGGGGATGGTGCTTAACTTTTTACTTCATCGGTCGCGCACGCGTGATTACATGTTGTCGCTTGCCATAGGGGTTTTACTGCTTTGCATCGGAATTGCTATTATGTTTCATATGGACGTCATTCTCGCCGCAATGGCAGCAGGTATTACAGTAAGCAATAGTGCACCCCGACGGAGCAGGGACTTCCTGGGGCTTTTACAGAGTTTCGCCACTCCAATCTATATATTATTTTTTGTGCTTGTTGGTGCACGGCTCGGTATCTCATCGATGCCGCTTTGGCTCTGGCTCATTATCGGGGTGTACGTACTGGGGAGGAGTGCGGGGAAGACTGCAGGCGCTTTTATCGGTGCCCGGATCTCAAAAGCCGCTAGGGTGGTACAGAGGAATACCGGGCTCGGACTGTTTGCCCAGGGGGGTGTTGCCGTCGGACTCTCCATAATGGCAAGCGAGCATTTGCAGGGGATCAACCTTTCTGCTGACCTGTCTCTTGGAGATGCAATTATCTTCGGTGTAACGGCAACTACATTCATCGTCCAGATTGCAGGTCCCCCACTCGTAAAAATCGCCATTAAACGCGCGGGTGAAATCGGGAAGAAGATAACCGAAGAAGATGTTATTTCAGGGTGGAAGGTCGCAGATGTCGTCGACAAAGATGCCGCTGTAGTTGCCGAAAATACACCGCTTTCACTTATATTTTCAAAAATTCCGGAGGTCAGATACAACTTTTTTCCTGTAACGGGGCAGGACGGAAGGGCGGTCGGACTCGTAACCTTTGAAGAGCTCAAGGACATTGTACTCGACCAGTCAAGCTGGGAATGGCTTGTTGCATCTGACGTAATGACGCCCATCAGGGACCGTCTGTACCTTAAAACACCGCTTGTCGATGCGCTGAGGTCCATGAAACAGCTCGCCATCGAACAGGCCCCCGTTTTCGATACAGAGGATTCGCAAAAGCCGGTAGGCGTTCTTGACACGAGGAGAGTGAAACAGAAAATACGGCAGTATCTTGTCGAACGGGGGGCTGGATCTTCTGAGCTCGAAACCGCTGACAGCTGATCATAAAATGGAGAAACACCCTTTGTACAGGCTACATCCAGCAAATCGCAGTCAGTATAAGCTACCTTCAGCTGTTCGCTGGATAACCATACATGAAAGGACAGGATTGTATGGACGAAAATGAAATTATGACGATTGAAGAAGTGGCGGATTACCTCCGTGTTTCGGAACGAACGGTTTACGAATGGGCTAAAAAAGGCGAAGTCCCCTGCGGGAAGATCGGGACATCGTGGCGTTTCAAACGTTCTGAGATTCAGAAGTGGGTAGACAGACGGCTTGGAAAACCTCTTGCTGTAGATTCGCCCATTTCAATTTCTCTTTCCCGGGTGCTTACCCCGAAACGCTGTGTTATTTTAAATAAAGCTACCAAAGCCGAAACTCTGAGTGAAATGATCGGGGTTCTTGCAGCCGCGCCGCAGATTTCGAATAAAGATGAGCTTGCAGCAGCCATCTCCAGCCGTGAACAGCTTATGAGCACGGGAATTGGACTTGGCATCGGCCTTCCCCATGTGAGGCTTGCCTCCGTATCCGATATTGTAATGGCATTCGGGGTGAGCAGAAAACCGATTATCGATTACGAGTCCCTTGACGGCAGACCGGTACACATTATTGCGATGATTGCGGCAGGACAGAACCAGCATGCAGAGCACATACGCCTGCTCTCACATATCAGTGCACGGCTGAAAGACCCAGAAACACGACAGGCGCTCATAAATGCACAGGATGCAGATGAAATATACAGAATTTTAACAGGCTAGCTGAATGCTACTTTTTTCACCCTGAATTCGGCAATGTTGACAAATAAGAGTCCAATACACTATATTGCAATTTTGACAGCAGTAGACTTGATCATTCAGAGGTTACCCCCATGGAACGAATAATTTCTATCAGTACTGTGGCATATGACGGACATCCGCTTTTTGATGCACTCGAACATCTAAAACTATTGGGTGTCTCTCACGTTGAGCTGGCGTTTATCGAAGGTTATACGGATGAGTACAATGAAGAGATGTTTACGCTGCACAATGCCCGTACACTCCGGAGTCGATTGAGTGACCTTGGGCTTTCATGCTATGCATTGTCAGCTCACATGGACCTCGGTTCTGATAATGCGCAGGAGCGTTTCGGTAAAAGACTGGAATTTGCCGCTGAAGTCGGTGCTGAGATTGTACTAACCAATGCCGCACCGAGGAACGGAGAAAAAAAGTTCTTCTCGAATATTAAACCCATTATAGCGCAGACAGCTTCTCTTAATGTGGTCGTGGCGCTCGAGAATCCGGGTGACGGAAAGGACAATCTCATAAATACGGGAAAAGATGGTGCAGAATTGATTAATAAAATAAATTCGCCTTATATCAGACTCAACTATGATTTCGGCAATCTCATTTCGCACGCTTTTGAGAAGATCAGGCCTGAAGATGACTTCAAATATGCTGTCGACTATTGCGCATACCTGCATGTGAAGGACGTTAAAGCAACAGATGAAGGATGGTTTTTTCCTGCTATTGGGTCCGGAGAGGTCGACTACCAAATGATTATTCGCGACCTCATCCCGAACGACCTTCCATTCAGCCTGGAGGTCCCAACTCGTTTACGACGAAAAAGAGATGCCTCACCTTTCAGGGTTTCTCCGCCGCCGGACATTACAGAGATTGACGAGACCTTAAAGCAGTCACTGGCATTTGTCCGGAGTGCCGTCTCTTCCACGTAAAGACCCGAGCGGTCATCCGTACTTCAAATGATTATTTTCTATAAAATCCCGTGTTGTCAAATGATGAGAGATGATCAGTTCCTGAGCTTTTTTAGCGTCTCGTTTTTTGATTGCCTCAATGATTCTGATATGTTCCGGAAGAGTTAATTCAGGCGGCCTGATTACTCCTCTCTGGTAGCTTTTAATCAAAAAATCGAATCCATTGTCAAAATCTATTATTATTTTATTTCCCGAAAGCTGAATAATTTTTTTATGAAAATCCTGATCGGTCTTTATGTACTTTTTCAAACTTATCCTGTCAAGGGGCAATATAAACCTATCAAACATATGGACGAGCTCTTCGATACTGCCGTCTGCAAGTTCGGAAATACAGCGCCGAATCACAATTCCCTCTAACCCGGCCCGCACTTCATAAAAATCCTTTAAATCAACAGGTGTAATTTTTCTTACGTAGTAGCCTTTGCCCTTTTTCTGATACATCAGTTTTTCGCCGGCAAGTCTATTGAATGCCTCGTTTAAGGGTGTTATGCTCACACCAAGAGTTTCGGCAAGAGTGGATTTATCAATCTTTGTATCGGGAACAAGATTTCCCTCCAGGATCATCAATTTTATTTTTTCATATACAAGCTCATTCAAATGATTGTCTACAATCTTTTTCATTTATTCCTGTCTCTTTTCTGATCGAAGGTAAGGATTCCTCAGATTTTCATTTATACCGCGTCACTTTGGGGTCCAGGAGGCTCTTCCTCTGCCAGTCTCTTACTGAGTCGATTTCTGGAATCAAGAATGTGATTATACATCAATTTTTCAGAAAGCCCGGCATCGTGATTCCGTATAGCATCAAACATTTGTTTATGTTCGTCCATGCTCTGCTCCGCGGGTTTTAACAAACCTTCCATGTTACTGATAATTATGATATTGAAAGAAGAAATTATTCTGAAAAGAAGAGTATTTTTGCTCATTTCCATTATTTTCATATGAAGATAATAATCTTTTTCCATTAAATATTTCCTGGTCCCCTGATTTACAGAGTTAATAAAAGAATCGAGAGTTAATTTCAGCTGCTCAATTTCTTTTTCCGTTGCATTTTTAGCCGCTTCGTACGCGCCGAGCGACTCCAACCGCATTCTGATTTCATATAGTTCAATAAATTCTTTTATACTAAGTTTTTTAACATACGCACCCCTTCTTGGTTTAATTTCAATAAGCATTTCTTTTTCGAGTTTTGAGAATGCAGAGAGTACCGGTGTGCGTGATACCCCTAACATTTGAGAAATCTTTTCCTGATTGAGCTTTTGCCCCGATTTCAATTCATTTTTCAGGATCATCTCTTTCAACGCCTGGTAAACCTTTTCTGAACGATCAACATAATTAATTTTATATCGCTTATCCATGAAATGCTCTCACTAAATGAAATATTTTGCAAACAACTTAAAACTCCAAGGCTGAAATAAAAAGTATCCTGTATTCTACAGCAGTACATTAAAATTTCAAGCGATAGCTTGTGTTTTGTGTCGTCTTTAATCCTAAAGACTTGCATACACAGATAATTTGCTGCAACTCATTCAAGTACCCACGGTTAGATATTTTATTAATAATTATGAACAAATATTTAAAAAAATTGTTGACAGTATACAATATTTAGTATATCATATTTTGTATACAATTATCAAGTATTTTAACAGTAAATTTAAAATAAATTACTGCTAAAAAAAACGGAGAACTCGCTATGGCAAAGTTCAGTATAATTACATCATTTCTTGGTAAAACTAAAGACAGATTTCATGAATACAATGAAAACCGGTCGCTGGATGCAAAATTCCAAATGGTGAGCGAAATACAGGGTGTCGATGGAGTCGAAGTCGTATATCCCTATGAGGTCAATGATCCCGACCTCCTCCGTACACTGCTTGATAAATATAACCTCAATATTTCGGCAATAAATGTAAACGTTAAGGCGGAACCGGAATTTAGAAACGGAGGGCTTACCTCCACGGAAAAAAGTGTAAGAGAAAAAGCTCTGCAGTTTATTAAAGGTGCGAAAGAGTTTGCGAAAGAAGTTGGTGCCGATAAGGTTACCTGCTGTCCCCTGGGGGATGGGTATGAGTTCAACTTTCATTGTGACTATACACAGATGTGGCACTATCTGGTTGACGCCTTCGGCAGGGCATCGGATTATCTACCTGATATGCCTCTGTTTATTGAATACAAGCCTGCTGAAACACGGGGACGATGCTTTATTGATTCTGCAACCAAAACTCTCTGCTTACTCAAAGAGATCGGAAACAGGTCAATGGGAATTACAATCGATTTTGGTCATTCCGTTTGGGGAGGTGAAAACCCAGCCGAAACCCTGTCTATTGTACATGCAGGTGGTCACCCGTACTATATTCATATAAATGACAACGACGGGAAATGGGACTGGGATTACATGGTGGGAACACATCATTTTATTGATTATGTGGAGTTTTTGTTCTATCTCGATGAGTTCGGCTACAACGATTACTATACCTCCGACACCTCGCCGACACGGTGGGATATAAAGGGCACATTTGAAGCCAATGCAAGGATCACGAATAAAATCCTGGATGTCCTGCATTCATTTGATAAAGAACAATTTAAAAAGCTTATTTCAACGAGGGATTACCTTGAAACTCTGAAATTCATGGAAGAAAATATCTTCTCGTTGAAAAATTAAATTTTTTTAAGGAGGAAGTAATATGAAAACAAAAGCCTTACTCAGCTTTACCGCTATCTTTGTTCTGGTTGGTGCACTTGCATTTTCAGCCGGACAGGCTGAGAAATATCCGTCAAGGGATATTACCGACGTCGTGGTGTGGGGAGCGGGTGGAGGAACCGATACCTGTAATAGAATTGTATCGGCGGAAATGGCCAAAATTCTCGGAGTCCATATCAATGTTCTCAACAAACCCGGCGGGGTTGCAGGTTCAGTAGGCATGAATTACGTGTACTCATCGCAGGCGCATGACGGCTATACAATATGCGGTCTCTCGGAATCTTGTGTAACCGCAGGGGTACAGGGCGGCTGGGACAAGAGAATGAATGTATGGGATTTCTTCATTATTGCAGGTTCACCGGACGTTTTGTCCGTCACACCCGATACCCCGTACAAAACAATAACTGATTTAATCGAAGCCGCAAAAGCAAACCCGGGTTCAATCAGAGCCTGTGCAAGCGGTGCCGGATCTATTCACCATTTGAATCTGCTCGCCCTCGAAAAAGGGTCCGGAGCAAAGTTTAATTTCATCCCGTATCCGGGTTCAGCACCGTGTCAGACAGCCGCAATGACCGGTGAAGTCAATGTGGTGATCACGTCAATTGCAGAACAGCAGCAATTACTGAGAGGCGGAAAATTGAGGGCCCTTGCCGTTCTCGTGCCGGAATCATTCACAATTGAAGGTGTTGGATCGATTCCTTCTGCCTTTGATTCTTATCCGGGATTAAAAGATTATCTACCCATTTCACAGGCAATCGGAATGGCAGTACCTGCGGACACACCGGATAATGTAAAAAAAGTCCTTGCAGATGCCTTTACGAAAGCGCTGCAAACCGATTCTGTAAAAAAATGGGCAAAAGATAATTATTATAAGATCAACGGCAAAACTGGAAAAGCAGCTCTTGATGAGTTTAATAAGTTAGAGTCACTTTTTGGATGGACCCTGTGGGACCTTGGGGCGGCAAAAGTCAATCCAGCGGATATTGGAATTCCCAAGCCTTGATCTGCACTTAAAATTTTTACTCGCTAAAAGAGAGGCTGAATATGCATATTCAGAGTATGTACATATCAGCCTCCCTTTCAATTTTCCACCTGGGTAATGATGAATGTACGAAGAAAAACAATTAAGAAAAGCAGATTTCATTACAAGTATTATTCTGATGGTATTTGGTATTTGGATAATACTGATGGCATCAAGAATGCCGATGAAAGCGACCTATGGTGGAGTGCAGAACACCTGGTACGTGTCTCCCGCTTTATTTCCCCTTATCATTGGTTCAGCAATCATCATTCTGAGTATACTGCTTCTTATTCATTCAACTAAAGCGGGTGGGGCGAAAACATTTTTCAGGGAAATGGCATCAGGGGGCATTATTTCAGAAAAAAGCCTGAGATTCTGGATAATGATAGTACTTTTTATCTCAACCGTTTATCTATATATTCCAAGAATTGATTTCTTTCTCAGTGTTGTATTATTTCTCCTTGTTTTTATTTCCATTTTCTATTTTGATGAAATCCGTCTGATGATCAGACTGTTTTTATTCTACGTTGCAATTACAATACTGTTGTTGCTGTTATTCATTTTTAGACTCGATACAATACTCAATCGCTCCTTCGTTTATTTTACCGACTCTATTATTTTAATATTTATAATCTTTTTTATTATTTATTGCAGAATATTGATTAAAAAAAATCGTCAACTCATACAAAAGTTCAGACTTATCCTGTTGGTTTCATTCTCAACTCCTTTAATTCTTTGCCCTGTTTTCAAATACCTGCTTCTGGTTCCATTGCCAAAGGAGGGAGGCATTATCTATCTGTTCAATATTATCAGATACTCATTATTGTAAAAAATTAGATTTGTTGAGCATTATAAGGCGAGTTCATGAATGTTATTCACCAGTTTACACTATTTTTCCAGCAGTTAGGGATACTGGGCACCCACCCTGTGACCTATTTCATTCTTTTCCCCTCTGTCGTAATGGGAATCATATTCGGTGCAATGCCCGGGTTGACAGCGACATTAGGCGTTGCGTTATTAACCACAGTGACATACGGAATGAGCACTGGCATGGCAATGGTATCTCTCCTTGCCATATATGTCGGCGCCGTGTACGGAGGTTCATATGCATCCATACTGATTAATATACCGGGCACTGCCGCTGCCGCTGCAACGGCAATCGACGGTTACCCCCTTGCCCTGAAGGGAGAGGGAGGCAGAGCGCTGGGTCTCACAACAACCGCTTCAGCCATCGGTACCATAATCGGTATGTTATTCGTTCTTGCTCTTTCACCGTTGATTTCCGCACTTGCACTTCAATTTACTTCTTTTGAATTCTTTCTTCTCGCTTTCTTCGGTATTCTCATCAGCGGAACATTAACGACACCCGATCTGGTTATCAAAGGCTGGATTGCCGGTTTTATAGGTCTTTTTCTTGCAGCAATAGGGAGAGACCATTTACAATTTTATCCGAGGTTCACATTCGGAATATCGCAGCTTGATAGTGGTATCGATGTCGTACCGGTTCTTATCGGTGCATTCGGTATACCGCAGATTATACAGGTAATAAAAGATAAAATAACTGTTGGCGAGGCAAAAAAGTTTAAAAGGGTTTTTCCGGAATTTAAAACAATCATACGGCATGGGCCTGACATTCTACGGTCCGCACTAATAGGAGTAGGAATAGGAGCTGTACCCGGTATAGGTGAAGATATTGCAGCGTGGGTATCCTATGGTGTTGCTAAGAATTCATCAAAACACCCCGAAACTTTTGGAAAGGGTGAATATGCAGCCGTAATCTCAACAGAAACTGCAAATAATGCCTGTGTAGGAGGTGCCCAAATTCCCCTTTACAATCTCGGTATTCCGGGAAGCCCACCTGCTGCTATGCTTCTTGGTGCTCTTCTTATTCACGGAATACAGCCGGGCCCTCTCATTACATTTGATCATCCGACATTTATCCCACAGGTTGTGGCTATTCTCTTCCTTTCTTCAATTGCGATGTGGGTATCGGGAATGCTGCTTGTTAAGCAGGTGATCAAGATTTTAAGGATACCACCCCCGGTTTTTATGCCGATAATTGCCGTGCTGTGCATTATAGGATCTTACTCCCTCGGGGCTCGAATTTTTAATCTATTTCTCATGCTTCCGGTAGGTATAATAGCTTACTTTCTAACTGAAATGGGATATCCGGTAGCACCTCTTGTCATCGGGGTAATTCTGGGACCCATGGCGGATGAGAATTTGAGACGGGCATTAATGGTTTCGAAAGGCAGTTTTTTACCAATTTTTACACGTCCTGTATCCCTTATACTTTTTATTCTTATACTAACCATAATGCTGAGTCAGACGAAGATGTATAAAAAGTTGAAGGGTTATATTATTCATAGATTTTTTAAAGATAAAAAACATACAGGTGGAAACGATTAAACAGAATGTTTAGAGAATATCCTTCGCGTACGGTTCGGCGACAATCTTTTCAGACGCATCATCCTGAATGCAGGCCTTCAAATTTTCTACATTAATCTCCTCAATCAGACCTTCCGTACTCTTCAGGAGGTCTTCAATAAAATATTCTCTATTTTTACCCATATCTCTCAGTGAAGAAAATTCGGGACTATTTTTTTGAAACAGAGTCGTTTATCTATTAGAATTAAAATTGAAATGAGGCAGGCTTTATCGTAAAAAGGGTAATTTAATCGTTGCATGGAACACACGCCAGTACCGCGAACCGGATTGCCTTTTTTTCTGGGGATCGTCTATCTGTTTGTCGGAAACATGGATGCAGTTCATACACTCGCCTATAAAGGTATGGGAGTCTTTCTTAGCTACAGCTCCAACCTTCCAACCCAGCTCTGGATTGCCTCGAGAACAATGGAAAGCCTCTCCCTGCTACCTGTTTCTCTGATCGCGGGACGAAAAATCAGACCGATTCCGATTCTTGCCGGCTATACCCTTGCCACTGCGCTTCTTCTCATCTTGATATTCTCCGGCCTTTTTCCAGCCTGCTATATAGATGGAATAGGAATAACCCCCTTTAAAAAAATTAGTGAGTATAGTATCTCAAAGGCTAGATTTATCAATAAGGCGGGCTGTGAAATCCTCGGGTGCTCAAAGAATGAGATTATGGGTCGAAACTGGTTCAACACATTCACCCCTGAAACAATACGCGAAAAAGTACGAAATGACTGGAGAAAGAGAATCGAAGGAAAGATTGAATTGCCAAAATACTTCGAAGAGCCGCTCATATTAAAAAACGACAAGCAGAGAATAATTTCCTGGCATACCAGCCTGATACATAACGACAGGGGTTCTGTAGTATTAACCCTCTGCTCGGGTGAGGATATCACTGAGCTCAAGGCAATTGAAAACAGGCTTCGACGGCGAAATAGGGAGCTTCAGGCACTGAACATCATCGGTTCAAAGCTCAGTGAATCCTTGATTAAAAAAGAAATCCTTGATATGTCATTAAATGGTGGTCTTCCTGCAACCGGAGCTGAGGGGGGACTTATATATCTTTATGACCAGAAGAGCAAAAAAAACATGCTTGCTGCATTCTGCGTTCCGCTCAAAACGGGAGAAACCAGCACCTGACTTTTGGTTTTCCTTAGCCGTGAAGCGCACAAATTTCCGGTTGACTCTGTTGATATGAACGAAGCCATCGGAAGGCAGCTTGCCGCCGCCATCGAGAATACCCGGTTGTACGAAGAGGTAACCCCGCTCAGATCCAGCAGATAGTAACCAACCTTGCGGCAAACGCGCGAGACGCCATGCCGAAAGACGGGGTGCTGAATCTACGGCTTGCCCGGGTTGCTGTGGAAGACAGTAAAAAAGTGTTCGAACACAATCTTCCTCCCGGGATACATCCTCCCGGGATACATCCTCCGGGGATACATCCTCCGGGGATACATCCTCCGGGGACTGGGTATCAAACAGTAACTTACTCGAAGTTATATAAAAGCGGCATACGTCATTTCATTACCGATTATCTGTAAGTAACTTCGCGAGAAGTTACTTAAAAGAGGAATTCAGGGATTCACAGTGGCCTGTATCGACTAAATCAGAAAAAAAAGTTTGTTTACCTGCAAATCAGGGGGTACTATCGCGCTCCTGACAGCACCACTCTGAAATCACTAAAGATCTGGAACCGCACGAGTTCTCATCGTTATTCCTGGAATTGTTTGAAATAAACAGCATCAACAGGCCAGGCAAGAAGTTCCCTCAACTCCGCGTCGAGCTTCATGATAGTCAGTGTCACACCGGCCATCTCGAGCGAGGTAAATAAGTTTCCCACATACGAACGGTACACCGAGATTTTTTTCTCCTGCAATACCGTGCCGATGGTGCGGTACAGAATATACAGCTCCATGAGCGGCGTCGAACCGAGCCCCGATACCAGTACGCATACCTCGTCTCCCGCGGTAAAGGGATAATCAGGCAGAATGATATCCAGCATCATGCGTGCTATCTCATCTGCCGTTTTAATCTCTGTTTTTTCAATACCCGGCTCCCCGTGGTGTCCGATACCAACTTCCATCTCGTTTTCCCCGAGGCTGAAGTTCGGCTTCCCGACAGCAGGGATGATGCATGGCGAAAGACCCACGCCCATGCTCCGCGTATTATCGATTGCCTTCTGGGCGGCCGCAATCACCTCATCGAGAGTCCCGCCCTTTTCTGCACAGGCACCCCCTATTTTCAGCATAAGCACCTCACCGGCGACTCCGCGCCTGTCAGCCGCCTTTCCTTTGGGAGCAGAGGGCACGTCGTCGTTTGCAATGACCTGTTTTACCATTATCCCGTAATCAGAGGCCATTTCTACCGCCATATCCACATTCATAACGTCCCCCGCATAGTTTCCGTACAGGCAGGCCACCCCTTTACCGCTGTCTGCCGCTTTAAAGGCGTGATAAAAGGAGTTTGCCGGGGGTGAAGTGAATATCTCTCCCACCGCGACTGCATCGACCATCCCCTTTCCCAGATAGCCGATGAATGCGGGTTTATGACCCGATCCGCCGCCGGTAACGATACCAACCTTGCCCTTTACCGGCGCATCGGCGCGCGCTATCACCCGTGCCTCATCAAGCGCCCGCAGTTCCGGATTCGCCATAACATATCCTTCAGCCATTTCATCAACAACCGCATTCGGATCGTTAATAAACTTCTTCATTCTTAAACTCCTCCTCTGATTTTCAAAATTATGGGGAAATCATACCTGCAACGATTTTTTCAGGTGTTGGGCGATGGTCTTCAGGATAAGATAGCAGGACGCGGAGCCTGCATCGATCACCCCCCTGGAGCGTTCACCGAGTCTGCTCGACCTGCCTTTTTTTGCAACAAGCTCTTTTGTGCTTTCCATTCCCAGTCGTGCACTCTCGATAAGCGCATCGAGTGCTGCACCGAAATTCTTGCCGCTTTCAAGCGCTTTTCTATACCCCTCCTCCGCCCTCGCCAGGGTATCGACCAGCGTCTTGTCCCCGACTTCGGCACCTCCTCTCTTCTTAACTCCCGCGAGAGCCTCAGTCAGCATATGAAGAACATCGTCCTCCTCGAGGTCTTTCTTTCCCTCGACAGCCTTACCCATTTTCATGAAAAGGGTGCCGTATATAGGGCCCATAGCACCGCCGATATTAGTGACCAGCGTCATGCCGACATGACGGAATTGCGCTGAAAAATCATTCGGATGCTCATCGATCTTTTCCCGTGCCATGCCGAATCCCTTTGCCATGTTGATTCCATGGTCCCCGTCGCCGATCGCGCCGTCGATCTCACTGAGCCACGCCTTGTTACCCTCAATCGTTTCGACAAGGCGAATCACCAGATTACGGGCGTCGTTTTCACCTGCCATATATCAATCCCCTTTCAATTGTCATTTGGATAATTTTTCCGGCATCAGGCAAATAGAAACCCATCACTCGCCGAAAATCGAGCGTGCAATTACGAGCTGGGAATTTCCTGCATCAAGAGACTGCATCGCCGCCTTGAGCTCTTTCTTATTAATTCTATTAAGAATCTTTTCCGCCCCACGTAAATTTCTGATGCACAACTCTGCCGCCCTCTTCCCGTCCATCCTGAATGGAAAGATATCAAGACCGATCCAGCCGTCATAGCCCATATCCTCGAGGTAGTACATGAACTCGAGAGTCTCCTGCAGATGAACACTCACCGCGATCATGTCATCATCCCAGTCCCCGTAGGCATCGTTCATGTGTACATTGAAGAGCTTCTTGTTCATCTGCAGCAGCACCGCCGATTCGGCCGGCTTTTCCTTTGCCATGAGAGAGTGCCCGAAATCGATAACCACACCCACATTTTCCCCGCACTCCCGCGCGAGATACAGAGCCTTGCCGACCGCGCCTATTGTCATGTACTTCCGCGGTTCTTTGAGCTTGTACTCGAGGCAGACCTTCATGCCGGTATTGTACCCGGCAATCTGCTGAATACTGTCTCTAAGGGTGTTCCAGTGATCCCGAAAATCCACCTGGAAAGAGTAATCGTACCCGTCGCTTCCAAGCCACAGAACCACGGCCGGACATCCGAGCTCAACCGCATTGTCGATGCTCTTCTTACAGATGCCGATTGCCTCCTCCCTGATTTTTTTATCGGAGTGAGATATCGATCCAAGTTTGAACTTTTTGTCACCGAACGTATTTGCAAGAATACCGGTGAGTGCAAGCCTGTTATCGGAAAGCCACCCCTTGAACTCTCCGAGATTAATCCCGTCGATCTGTGACGATATGATTTCAATACCGTCGATCCCATCGATACTCCCCGCAATATCTACAACCTCATGAAGCGTTAACGCCTTATCGGCATACCCTCGCGGAACGTACCGATCAAAGGCACCGCCTAATGCCCAGAGACCTGCTGCATACTTGAATTTTCCCATGTCTGACTCCTCCATTAATATTTGCAACCTGTATCTATGTTACTGCTTCATAGTACGCGACATGATTTATCCTGTCAATAGTGCTTTTTGATTCAAAGAGCCATAATGTTTATCACCAAACGTATTTTTCGGTAACAAAGCATCCGAATAGAATACAGATGCACTAGATACCCAATGGCTCCAAACCATATCCAATGAAAGTCCGTTTGAATAATCCGCTTTTCCTGATCTTATACAGTCCTGCGTTAAACTCCTGCACTAATTGATGGCCGTCCTTCTGAAAGGCAATAAAAAGTTCCCGTTCTATCTCGAAACCGTCTACCCTAACGATATCATCCCTACCAAGTTCTTTGATAAGGTAGGTTCCAACCCCGACATCCATCAATGCGAGACGGTACCATTCTTTTACGAGACCTGTAAGGAGGGCTTTCTGGGAATGCTCTTCAATTTTCTTTGATTCTTCAAGATTATCAATAAAAGGTCCATATGAATAACCGGCAACTACCCCTATTTTATTCTTTTTCAATTGAATTCCAATATCAAGAACTGGATCAAAGGATATTCCGAGGGGTGCCTTTTTAAAAAAGACAGTTTTTGCAACCCGCAGGATATCTGAAAATATAAAAAGCCTTTCACGTTCAGCAGAGCGCATAATCTGGAATATTCCATCTGCCTCTCTGTTTTCCATCAATGTAATACTCTTTTCCCAGGGGAAAAGCTGTACATGCGCTTCAATACCGGCCGCTTGAAATGCCTGTATAACTATTTCATAATCAACCCCAGTAACTTCATTATTTTTTTTGAATTGATACGGTGGGTACGGATCAGCAACGAGTTCTACAATTCTCCTGCTTTCTACCATTATAGTTTCCTTTTCTGATGAGGTTATTATTCACTTAACCATCAAAAGGTCGACGGAACAAATCGATTAGAGCTGGCAATCCCCTTCGCACACGTAGTGGTAAACATGTAATACAACAGTGGCATTTTTTTCGAGAGATGTTATCAACTGTACCGGGTCTCTCAATGGCCGCAGACCCTTGCAAGATCGATGAGATCGGGATGAACAACTTCACCATTCTCTGTTATTGCCTCGCCGTCACAGGTAACGGAACAATCCAGACTGATACCGTCTATATGTGACGCGGCGACCCTCGGAGCACCGCCTGAATACATCGGCCCCTGGTAGCCGAACCCCCATTCAGTACATCCCCACACTCTTTCATCCTCCGTTGTGGCATATCCCAGCTTTGCATTCGGGTTGAAGCCGTAACATACATGCGCCGCAATGTACACGTTGGGATCGTTCAACTTCTCAAACCACCTGCGCACAATATCCGCCTCTTTACCGCCGCGAATTTCCCGTATCCTGCCCTTCTCCACCTCGTACACAACAGGCTCTGATACAATCCCGATGTCCGCTTCCCCACCCCCGGAGATAGCGCCGTCAAAAACCATTGTCCCGTTGATAGATTCTTCTCTGGGAGCCCAGCCGATCTGGCCGGTAAGAAAGTGTCCGCCGGGAGTTTCAGCAATATGCTCATTTGCAAAAGGACGTGAGGGGTCGTTTTCAAACCCCACGTTTGTGCCGGCTGCATTCACTATTTTCATTTTTTTCGCACTTCTAGTTATCTCGACAACCTTTTCCTGAAACGCGACCTGAGCGTCAATATCAACTTCGCCGATACAGCGAATAAGCTGCTCTGTCGAAAGCCCGCCCAGCATGAGGTTTCTCGTACGTCCGTTTGTAACAGCCCTCTCCCACGGTGTGCCGTACAACAGCCACTGATTGTTGAGCTCAATCCAGGCATCCGCTTCAGGGCATGCGGCAATCAGAGGGGCGGGAAGGTATGGATCGGTTGCCTTTCCGTAACCTTTCGGTGTCGAATGCCAGGCTACCATAACCTTTGCCCCGAGCGCCTCCCCTGCTTTTGCCATCTCCTCGGCAACTCTGAAATCACTGATTGAATCAATTGTAATAAGCAGATTTTCTCCTGGCTTCACTCGCAGAATTTCCTTTACCGTTTTGAACGCTGCTTTAAAAAGTTCTAGATCCCGTATCGTGGGCATGATCCCTCCTTTCATTCCTGGTAAGAAGATTTTTTAAAAGAGTCAGGTAAATACAATTCCATAGCTGGAATGCCGATATGCGGTTCAGGATGTGAGTTTCACAAATATTTTCCGGATAAACTTTCTAAAATAAGGAGCAAGACCCTCCGGAAGAAATACAATCACAATAATAAATATCAAGCCGTATAAAATACGTAAATATCTTTCAATTGAAACGAGAAGCTCTGGTATCAATATGACGAAAAGCGCCCCGAGGATAGGACCATAAAATAACCTGCTCCCGCCGATGAGTGGAATAAAGAAGATGTACACCGTTGTAAATACCTCTATATCGACCGATGACACAAAACCTGTATAGTTTACATACATCGCCCCGCCGATACCAGATATAAATCCTGCTAGAGCATAGGCGAGCAATTTGTAATTTCTTGTATTGATTCCCACGGCCTGTGTCAACCGGTCATTTTCCGAAATAAGTGTAAATATCTTGCCTGTTTTTGTTTCCATTAGCCAGAAAAAGGCGGTAGCTATAACTGCTGTCAAAAGTATTACAACGACATAGATATACTTATCGTCAATAAAATCGGACATACCGGTAAAATAGAGGCCGCTTCTCCCGCCTGTAATGTCGCGGAGAGCTTCAATGAGCCGAGGAAAAAGAATGGCCAGCAGAAAAGAAGCCATGCTCACATAAAAACCGCGTGCTCTGATAGTCGCAAGGAATATAACGACAGCTACAAAAGAGGCAGCAAACGAACTTATGATCATTGCGCCAATCAACGGCCAGCCGGCCATTACCGTTAAAATTATGGTTCCGTACGCACCGATTGCCATAGTCACCGAGTATCCGAAAAAAGGCTGACCGCATTTAAAATAGAGAAACCAGGCTACATACCCCTGGATTAAGAAGAGGTATAGATACCCGGAAACCTCCTGAAGGTACCCTCCCTTCACGGCGAACAACAGTGGCGTAAAAAGAATCAAGGTTGTAATAATTTTTTCATAGCGATCGTTCACTTCCAAGAATCCCCTTTGGCGCAATTATCAAAACAAGTATGACAATAAAATATAAAATAACGCTCTGCCACATCCCGCCGAGCAGATACCCGCTGAAACTCATCACCATCCCCATTATCATCGCACTGATTATCCCTCCCCATATATTGCCGATCCCACCGACAACTGCAATAATGAATCCCGTGAACCCAAGGTCCCAGCCGCTGAGAAGGGTGAGGTTGTACAACGCCCCCCAGAAAATAGCACCAACACAGGCAAGTGCACATCCCAGTCCCGATGCAATACTGAACACCCTGCCGGTTTTTATACCGACTAGTTTTGCAAGCTTTAGATTCTGCGATGTCGCCTGCCAGGATTTTCCGATTTCCGTATGTTCTTCCAGAAGACGAATCGCCACCAGGGTGCCGAGTGCGAATACGAGGGCAAAAACCTTGAAGTATTCAACCGTAACACCAGCAATGGTTATTGTTCCAATACGTGGAAGTTCGAGGCTGATGTTCGGGCGCGGAAAGATGGATCTGATTATGCCCTCGAAAACGAATCCAAGAGAAATGGTTATTATGAAGAAAAGGGTTGAATCACCCCCTCTTTCGCTTATCGGTGTCAGGAGTACGGTCTGGATAATATATCCAATGGCAAAACAGGCAACAACACCTATCAGAATGGCAAAACCGATATTAAAAGAAAGGAAATACCATGTTAAAAACCCTCCGAATACCCCGATAATACCGATTGCAAAATTCGGTATTCCGGTTATACCGTATATCACCGCTACTCCCAGTACCGGAAGCGACAGTATGCCCCCCATAATCAATCCGGTAATAGTGCCGTTCAGTAACATCTCGATTCCTCAATAAATAATTTTTCGGCGATGCGGTCTATCCTCTCCATAGGGTTACAGCAATTGATTAAGAATAATTTTCATTCCTTAACTTATCGCGCCCATATACAGATCCTTCACGATATCCTTACTCAAGTTATCTGTCTTTTCATCAAATCGAATCGTCCCTGCCTCCAGACCGAAAAGCCTGTCGGCAATGTGAAGGACCTTGATATTCTGTTCGGCTAGGACAATTGTTTTGCCCGTATCCTCCATAATTTTTCTCAATGTTTCAAACAGCCTGGTCACCAATTTAGGTGCAAGCCCGATTGAAGGTTCATCAATGAGCATCACCTTTGCATTTGAAACGATCCCGATACCGACTGCCAGCATTTTTTGCTGTCCGCCGCTCAATGTATTTGCAGTTTGTTTTTTTCTCTCCTTCAAAACAGGAAAAAGTTCATACGCATAATCTATCAACTCTACTCTATCACTGCGGTCACTGAGGATTACACCGACCTCGAGATTCTTCTTTACGGACATAAGAGGAAAAATGTTACCATCCTGTGGAACAAGCATCAACCCGAGACGGCGCCTTTTCAATACCGGCCAATTCTCAATCGATTCTCCCTGAAAACTTATTTTACCTTCAGCAATACGGAGGGACCCGGCGATTGATTCCAGAAGAGTTGTTTTGCCCGCACCATTCGGGCCGACGATACCCACAATTTCATTCGAGTGGGCGTTAAAGTTTATAGATTTCAGTGCAACGACCTTCCCGTAACATGCAGTTAACCCGGAGACATGCAAAATCGGTTCACTCAAGACTCTTCTCCATCATTTATTCCAGATATACATCAAGTACCTTTTTATTATTTTTAATATCATCCGGCATGCCTTCAGCTATCATACGTCCCTCATCAAGAACAAAAACCCAGTCAGATGTTTTCATGATTGGCCCTATCTCGTGCCCGATCTGGAAAATAGTGTACCCCTCCGATTTCAAATCTTCGACTATTTCACATATTTTTTCAGTTTCCGAGGGGAGCAAGCCTCCGACCAGCTCATCCAGGAGTATGAGCTGTGGATTTGTCGCAAGCGCTCTCCCAAGTTCAACCAGTTTTCCGTCCAGTGGGGGTAAATTCGAGACGAGTTCATCTTCCTTTTCCCTTATTCCGAGATAATCGAGAATTTCATACACCTTTTTCATTCTTGTTTTTTGATCGATCGTATCCTTAAACATGCCGGCAACTATATTCTCGTATACACTCAGGCGGGGAAACAGGTTTTTCTGCTGATAGGTTCTGGTAATACCCTTCCTGCAGATTGTATAGGGCCTTAAACTGGTGATATTCTCACCGAGAAATTCGATCTTCCCTGAATCTGCCGGAAGGGTACCTGTAATGAGATTAAAGAGAGTGGTTTTGCCGGCTCCGTTTGGCCCTATCAAACTCCATATTTTACCCCGATCGAGCCTGAGGCTTACATCTTCAATTGCACGAATTCCGCCGAAATGTTTGAAAAGGTCTTTGATCTCAAGCATTGCTGTTAAATCAATCTTTCTCGTTCATGTGTAAATTTTATACAACGTGTAAAAAATCTTTGGTACAGTACAGCGCGGACATGAATTTAGAATGTTCGATTGCAACCCTGGACCGCGCTATACTATATTCGCACCTGTCTGAAATCACACTGCGTGTCAACCCGTTATTTCATGGGGTATTTTTCGTCTGGCTCGAGTTTTGTTACGCCTTTCAGCTCCTCGAGTATTTCAGGCATTGACATTTTGGGTGTATCGAATACATCGACCAGCTCGGGATGAAGCCCGAAGCTTGGATCGAGCTCACCTGCACCCGGTACAAACTTCACAATCGCCGCTTTTGCGCCGGCATTGTTTCCGTACCCGTCAAGCGGCCCCATTGGACTTATACATACATTCTGAAAGGACACCTTCTGCATCGTGTCAACAATAACATCAGGATCCTTGGTTTGAGCAGTCTCATATACCTTTTTCACCCAGTACATGAGCTGATAGTAGTTGTTTGTGTAAGCCTCAGGGTAGGCCTGTTCCCCGTATTCCGCCTTCCATTTCTTGACGAATTCTTTCCATTCCTTGCTTGTGGGATCGTGATCTGCGAGCGTGTATATGTTCTCCGCGCCAAATTCACCGGTAATCTTGGCGCCGCCCATATTGGAATACGTGGTCCCGTAGAGCACGAACTCGGGTCGTGCATCTGCATCGCGAAGCTGCTTTGCAACGCTGAACCACCCCGCGCCGGTGTACGGAATGAACACCGCATCGGGCTTTTCCTTTTTCATGATCAGCACCTCTGTGGTGTAGTCGGTTTTATCAAGAGGCGTGTAGATAATGGGACCAATCTCAAAGGGATGCCCGTGCTGCTCCCAGTACGCCTTAAGACCCATGCCGTTGCTGTAGCCCCAGTCGTAATCACCTGCGAACAGCGCGACCTTCTTGGCGCCCATTTTCTCGAAAAACTGGCCGGCAATCTGGCCTGCAAAGTAATCGGCGTATCCATAGTACTCGACCCATTTACTGTAGGGAACTTCACCGGGGGGCATGTACTTGCTCATACTGAGGTGTCCACCGACAACTGTTGGAATTTTTACCTTCGGGGATTCGACGCAGAGAGGCCTGATGGTGGTCTCAAGAGCAACACCGCCCATTACGTCTGGTTTCCATGTGCTTACCTCCCTCTTCAGCTTCCTCAGAAGAAGAGAGGGTTTGGTTTCCGTGTCGATCACCTTGTACTCGATACCCGAGAATCCGTCGATGCCCATCTCATTGATTTCCTTGACCGCTAGCTTCATCGCCCTGTCATAGGCAGGGCCGATATTGCCTGCCGCACCGGAAAATGCGAGTGTGCCGAGAAACCGGATCGGTTCTTCCGCCTTTTTCTCTTCTGATGACGCTAAAAGAAAGCTTGAAACAGATCCAATTGCCACAATAACAATAACAGCAACAATCAGAAACCTCAGCTTCTCCTTGCTCAACCTTTTACCTTTCATAACGCACCTCCTTCATTATAAATGTTTTTATGATAAAAAACTTGAAAGCTCTTTTTACTGATAGGAGCTTGCAGACTTACTTCTTGAGTATAATTCTGAAAATTTACTTCCCCATGGCACGTGCAGTCTCAACCAGTTCGGGATGCACGACAGTGCCCTCGTCCGTGAGCTGCACGTCGTCAAGCCATACACTGGAGTTCAGGCATATACCGTCTGCGTGCGAGACTGCTTCACCCACGTTGCCCTTGAAAAACGGTCCCTGAAAACCGTTGCCCCACTCGGTTGAACCCCATACACGCTCATCCTCCGTGCATAATCCCGTTAATATGGCTCCGGGATTGAACCCATAACATACATGTGCAAGGCAGTACATATTCGGATCGTTTAGTTTTTTAAGCCAGTTTCTTAAAACCTTGGCCTCCTCCTGCCCGTTGATTTCCGAAATTTTCCCTTCCTTAATCACAAGTTCAACATGATTTGCAAGAATACCGAGATCGGCTTCTCCACCGCCCGAAAATGACCCGTCATATACGATTACACCGTTAATGCTCTCTTCTCGCGGCGCCCATCCAATCTGTCCCACGAGAAAATGGGGACCGGGGGTTTCAGCACGAAGCTCATTGGTAATCGGACGTTCGGGGACGTTCTCAAATGATATATCGGTGCCTGCAGGAGTTGTTATCTTCATCTTCTTAGCCTTATGCGTCAGCTCGACCACCTTGTTCTGGAACTTTTCCTGTAACTCCATATCGAGCTGTGCAATGCATCGAGTAATACGCTCCGGATCGAGCCCCCCGAGAAAGAGGTACCGTGTTCTTCCATTCGACATTGCTTCTAGCCACGGTGTTGAATAGAGAAGCCACTGGTTGTTGAACTCGATCCACACATCAGCGGCAGGAATAGCCTTTTTAAGAGGTTCGGGAAGCTGCGGATCGGCAACCTTGCCGTAACCTCTCGGAGTGGAATGAAAAGCCACCAGAACTTTTCCACCTGCGGCCTCGGCTGCTTTTGCCACCTCCATTACCGGTTTTAAATCCATTACGGAATCAACAGTAATGATGACATTCTCACCTTTCTTGATTTTACACATTTCGAATACAACAATATAACCTGCTTTCCCAAGTTCAAGTTCAAACATATCGGGCATGTTTTACCTCCTGATTATTAAAGAATTTCTTTCTCCGATTGGTTTTTAAAAGCAATTTTACTCGATGTAAGTCCCATATTTACATATATTTCTGCAAGCTTCAATGATGCAACGGCAGGATCGATGACAGGCACGCCCAGTTCCTCACTCAGTTTCTTCGTATAGCCGGACATCCCGGTACACCCGAGGGCGACAGCTTCGGCACCATCATCCTCAACTGCTTTTTTCGCCTCTCTAAGAATAGCACTGTACGCCTTCTTTTCGTCATGCAGCTCAAGTACAGGAACCCGGGTGTATCGAACTGAGGCTACCCTGCCCTGAAAATTATACTTTCTGATATTATCTTTTATAGCATCTGCAGTGCTTTTTAAAACGGTTACAACAGAAAAGTTTGTGCACAGCCCCATTGCCAGCAAATAGCTCGCCTCACCGGCGCTTGCTACCGGTATATGGACAGCTTCCCGGGCGGCACGCACTACTGTATCCATCGCGCAATCGAGGCTTACCGCATCGTACCCCTCTTTTTCAGCCTTTTTCACTTCCTCAATAATATAAGGTGCGGCAAAGGCCTCATCGTATGCGGCTTCAATCGATACCGGTCCGTGGCTGAGACAGATAACGTCAACCGTGGTCCCGTCTGCTGCTGCAGCTTGTCGCTCCTGAACCTGGCTATCCCTGAATTCGGCAGATGCGTTGGGTATAATGACCTTGATTTTCATAACAGTGTTATCAATTTTAACATGGTGTGCACTCTAAATAAAAGATAGTAAAGGGACGGATTGTATATGTCAAGTAAAATTGTAATCGAATATCAGATTTTTTATTATTAACGTGATATAATCTACTCTTATTTATGTAAAACATAATTATTATTCAAATTTTCTACGTTTTCTTTAATATATTTTTAGACCATTAATGCATCTTTAATCATATTACAATAATTATGCGGTGGAAACCAGATACAGGATACAGGCAGGTCGTTTCAACTCTGTACTATGCATTTTCCTTCATCAGCCGTCTGACTCAATTGCCCTTTATCCCAGAAGCTTGGGAAACCACCGTATGTCCGGCATACCTGGTTTTTTAACCGCTCGAAGCTGCTCTGCGGAAAGCGGAGAATCTGTCACGATCATCACCGCGCCGAGTTCTTTTGCTTCCTCAATCCGTTGTTCTGAAAGCCGTCTGGCAAGATCGGGATAGATTGCCCAAAGCCCCCCTCGACGCCGCTGCTTTTCGATAAAGAACGAGACCAAACCGAAAAAACCCGCTTCATACCGAGCACATCAAGTATGACCCGCGGTGTTTCGTAAACATCACACTTTCCAAGCAGGTCCTCCGGTCCGCTGCAGTCGTAATTATGATTCAGGCGTGCGGTAACGAGTATTTCGAAATGCGGTTTTCACTCCGCCCGAACTCCGCCGTGAATTTTCTGATACAGACCTCTCTCTTTTAAAATGTTGATATCTCTCTGGACTGTGATCCTCGAAACAGCAAGCTCCTTCACAAGCTCGTTGACCGAATACACCCCTTTATCGGTAAGCTTTAAGAGTATCCTGTTTCTTCTTTCCTCGGGTATCATATAAATTGCCAATACAGGAAGCACATGTAAAAAAGCACATGGTAAATATGAGTATATTCTTATATTCTTCGGACACGCTGCATCTGGATAAGGTCGCTTACTGGCGACATTACTTTGCTCTAAATTAGGTTAATTACTGAACAAAATTGATCGATTTTTGATAGATTTTCGAACATTTACCGAATAATGGATTTGCTGTCAAAAATATTATTTTCTTTTTAACGGAAAACGCTTAATTTTTTACAATACCGATGAAATCGGCGAATGGTTTTTGAATGGTCTGGCAACCAAACTTAACTTTGTGGGAATTCCCTGAAAAATTAAAAAATGAGATCAAAGTATAAAAGTTTAGTAAAGCTTCTCTTTCGGTTTCTTGGACCGGGTTTTCTGGTAACCGTTGGGTTCATCGATCCCGGAAATTGGGCGACCAATATTGCCGGAGGCTCGGAATTCGGTTACGATTTATTGTGGGTAATAACCTTGAGCACCCTTATGCTCATACTGATTCAGAATATGTCAGCCAGGCTTGGAATAGCAACCGGCAGGTCGTTGGCTGCGAATATCAGAGAAAGATTCCCAAGGCCTATTGCCGCGTTCATCGGCTTTACAATTATTACTGCATGTGCGGCAACAGATGTCGCTGAATTGGTCGGCGGAGCAATCGGTTTCAGGCTTCTATTCAGATTCCCTCTGTGGCTCGGTGCGTTGGTAACAGTAATACTGGAGGTTTTTTTCATAGTGACCCAGCGGTATCACACGCTTGAAAAATCTATACTTGCGTTTCTCGGGGTGATATCCGTCTGCTACTTGATTGAGATATTTATTGTGAAACCGAACTGGATCCAGCTAGCTCCCGCAATTGTAGTGCCACGTATCAGTACAAGTAACATATATATAGCAATGGGGATTCTCGGAGCCGTGGTTATGCCCCATAACATATTTCTTCATTCAAACGTTATTCACAGCAGAAACTGGGGGGCCACGGAAGCTGAAAAAATAAAACTGGTACGGTATGAAAAGATTGATACAATATCGGCAATGGGTCTCGGATGGACGGTAAATTCCGCCATGATCATTGTCGCTGCATCTGTTTTTTTTAAAAACGGAATTATGGTTGGCAGCATTCAGCAGGCCTCTGAAACGTTGAAACCACTTGCAGGGAACCTTGCCGGTTTCTTATTTGCACTGGCCTTAGTTTTTGCCGGTGTCTCATCATCAATAACTTCTTCAATGGCTGAGGTTAATGTCATAACTGCCTTTTTAGGGAAACCCGAAGATCCGAAAACCGCCCTCTACAGAATCGCGACATTTATAACGGCGCTGCCTTCGTTTTTTATAATTTTATTGAAGCTTGATACTTTCAAAATATTGATACTGAGTCAGGTGGTCCTCAGCATTCAGCTTCCGTTCACACTGATCCCTCTACTTATACTATGCCGCAGCAAAAAAGTTATGGGAGGATTAAAAAGCAGAGCCGGGGAGTTTTCTTTTGCAATTATTGTTTCCGCCATCATCATATTTCTCAATGTGTATCTTTTATACAGTACGATACACCAATAGGAGGCATGAGGCCGATGTATAAAAATATCCTTTTGCTTCTCGACTGTTCACCGTTTGACAGGGTTGTTATTGAACACATCAGGATGCTCGCAAACATTCACAACTCACATATCCACCTGTTTCATGCTGTGCACGCGCATACGCTCGATCAAAAGAGGGTGCTGACTCGAAATACGGAAGAATGTCTTAAAAATGCTGCCGATGCCTTCAGACAGGATAATCTACAGGTAAGTTATTCCTACAAAGAGGGAGAGCCGGGTCCGGAGGTGATCGGTAAAATCAATGAAGCAAAATGGGACCTTATCGCACTGGCCACTCACGGCCATCGGTTCTTCAGTGATGTTATTTTCGGGAGCATATCAGACGCGATAAAACACCATACGAACATCCCTGTTCTGCTGATAAGAGGAAGTGATAAAGAAAAAGAAAGCTGATGATGCCACCCCTACAATACCTTTCTTATGGCGAGGGCAATTTTCGCGAGTGAAACAGGAATGCCGCGGTAGACCAAATAGCGATCCTCCCATGTCGGCTCAAACTTGCTCTTGAACTGCCGTACACCCTTTGAATGAACGAGCCAGTTGAAATGTTCTGAAATCTGGTATATTGCATTTTCCACCATCGAGGTTCCGGGTTTACTGCCTATCCCTGCCAGTCCCAGGTAAAAGGTACGGTACTCCGTCTCCCTCAAAATTAGCATCATCCCCCTGAAAAGATAATCCATGACTCCCCAGTGGACTCCAGGTCTGTGCCTCATCAAATCAATTGTGGCTTCCCCCGGCCGATATGAGGGAATTTGATTTGCGAAAGCAAGCATGCGTCCATCCTTATCACGCAGAATAAAAAGAGGGGTTTTTTCCAGGTACCAGTATGCAAACTTCCCTTCTATAAATCCAAACTCCCGGTGTCTCGGTAAAGTAAGCCACTCATTTGATACCACCGAGGTCTCATCGAGAATGGTCCTGGGGTGGGGTGGCTCATAGCGGTGCAAAGAATAGCCGTCTCCTTCGAATTTTCGTTTAATATATCGAAAATACTTTTTCTTCGCTGTATGGGAGCTGAAATATTCCAGATCAACCACCGCTCCCTCACCGATCTTCAGCACCGATAACCCGAGCTCCCTGTACATTGGGATTAAATCAGGCAGCAGAAAAGTCGCAATCCAGCCCTTGTCCGAACAGAAGCGAAGAAAAGAACGCGTTAAGGTTGCTATCTCATCTTCAGGTCCGACCGCATCGCCGAGGGAAACAGCAACACCAGATAGTGTCTTGTAGGCAACAAAAGATCTTTGTGTATCAGAGAAAAAATATGCTTTATCAGGCCAGGTTTTGAAAAAATCATATGACGATCGAGCCGATTGTTCTACAATTCGTCCGGCCAGAGCCCGCTCATGAGGCAGTGCCGCATACCGATAGGCAACCGGACGAAACAGGCTGTACGCCCCGAACACCGCGGCAACAATACCCATCATATGAAGTGAATCAATAAACCATCGTGCATGCCTTGTAATGGGGGACAGGTCAATGTTTCCTATAAGGCTGAACTCTCGAAGAGTTCTTATCAATGCATCTGTAAACTCGAAAGTTATGCCAAAGTCACGTTTATCCAGAAACCAGAAACCGAATGTGCCGTAAGAAACCGCAATAATCACCGAAAGCCCTATAAATAACAGTCCATTTGAAATGCTGCGCGGTTCGCTTTTCACGGTGAATCTATTATGAAAAATAATTAAAAGAATAAAAGCCGCGGCCGGGGCAAAAGCAGTATACCATAACTCCTGCTGCCCGAGATGAGTAACCATTCCCGCAGCTGAAGCGACAACAGCAAACCCCCATGCAATTCTATGACGCTGTAAAAGTCGGAAGGAAAGATATATGAGCATGAAGCCCAGGGTCAGGGTCAATGAACGGCTCAAGTGGAACAGGCGGAACGGCATCAGTAATCCGTAAAGCCGTGGGTGAAGTGGAAATCGGGTAAACAGTACCTGCAGAATACCGAGCAAACCGTTAATAAAAATAGCGAACGCAACCAACCATATCGGTCGATGACTTTTCGTATATTCATCTTCCGTACGAGCTTTAGCAGATGACCCTATCGGTTTGGAATCGATGCATCGGTCGGATGCGCACCCGTTTTTTTTTGATGTTTCTTTTTGAAATTCCGAAACTGTCATAACCACTCCGAACTCTCAGTTAATACTATCACATTACTGCACGTATCGTAACAGTAAAAAAAGGTATGTATAGAAATTGTTTTAGCCGGACGGCTATTCAGAAGATAACACAACGGCAGGTGATTTAACGAATCACAATCTAAACATAAACGGGTACGTCATAAAAAAAGTTGAATATACCGTTAAGTAGTAAAAAATCGAAAAGCCCCAGGCTACCGGGGCTTTTCGGATCAGCATGATTTAAAGAGATTTTACGTGTGCTGCCTGCAAACCTTTGGGGCCTTCTTTTATTTCAAAGGAAACCTCTTGATTTTCAGCAAGTGTCTTGAAACCGTCAGCTTCGATTTCAGAAAAATGCACAAAAACATCGTCGCCATCATCTCTGCTGATAAACCCAAAACCTTTCTGCTCGTTAAACCATTTTACTCTTCCTGTTGCCATAAACGTTACTTCCTCCAAAAATATTTTATCCCCTTTGTTATTATAATGAGGACACTAAAAGTTACTATTTTTTTGAATTATTTGTCAACTCTTTTTTTTGAATTGTCATTTAAATTTCAAAAGTGGATTGGTGTTTTTTTCCAGATATTATAAAAAGAATTATACATACTAATATGAAACAGGCTGTTATCATATAAAAACCGTATTAGAAATTATTCAATATCAAAATAGAAACAGCCCAGATAAGTTGAATCAATCATTTTTCTGTGAATAATCATGAAAAAGAAGAGAATCAAAAGAGAGAAAATAACCGTTTCTATAATGGTTGGGATGTACTGCAGGCATTTTCATCAAACCAGCCCGACCCCCTGCGCCGAATGTAAAAAATTGCTTGATTACGCCTTCAATAAAATTGACCGCTGTCCGTATCAGAAAATTAAGCCGGTTTGCTCCCGGTGCCGCATACACTGCTACAGCAGTGATATAAGAGATGAGATAAAAAAGGTGATGCGCTATTCGGGACCGAAGATGCTCTTATTTCATCCGATGTTGGGGGTATTGCATCTAATCGATCGATTCAGGCCGTATCCGGAAGACATACTAAAAAAATCAAGGAACTGAGTCAGCACATATACGGTGTATATCATAAAAAGCAGTGCAATCGATATTCAGTAGAGATAGTTATTAGATATCCCGAATCAGTCCTTCACCGTATCGGCCCGTGAATGACAGCCCTGAAGAAATAAAACCCGATAACGCCACTCACACTTATTTTTATCATCATTGCGGCAAAAGTGCCAAAGAATACACCAAGGCCCGATTTCAGGGCGACCCTCTTGTTTTTATTGAAAATAAGCTCACCAATGATAGCTCCAGCAAAGGTCCCGATAATCAGTCCGAATGGGGGAAAGAAAATCATGCCGGCCAGCATGCCGAGAATCGAACCCCATACACCGTATTTGCTGCCTCCATACTTCTTCGGCAGATACACGGGGAGCACGAAATCAAGAATTGTTGCTATGATGGTTATAACACCCATAACGATTAAAAAGGGTACGGTAAATGCCTTCCAGTGATAGGCCCACGATACAAGGATCAGCGAAATGTAACTTACCGGCGGACCGGGAATGACCGGCACAACACAACCGACGATACCGATGATGACAAGCAAACCTCCGAATACAATGAGCACAACAGCCATTTACTCTCCCTCTTGTTCCGCGATATATCGGTATTAAATATTCCTGAATAAATATTAATAAATTATAGACTATGAAAAAATATAAAAACAAGGTCTTAAGGAAAATAGTATATACATCCCTCCCAGGATATCCTCAAGGAGTTTTCCCGTGTCAATTGTATTAATATTGATCATCTATACGACCGTTATATAAAAAAACCATCATCAAAATAAACGCTCAGTGCGGCTTAATACGAGTAAAACTGGAGCAGCGTAAATGCCTTTCCTGTAATATCTGTTGCAATCATTTTTCACTGCGCTATAATTGAAAAAAAGTGTTCGGGTGATGCAGGATCTGCATCCGGCCCCTTACCTGGACAGTTTGCAGTCAGTCAGCCCACTTTCTTCTCTTCCGATCCAGGGATTGCGCTTCTAAGTAACTTCTCGCGGAGTTACTTACAGATACTCAGCTGCGAAGCGGCATATCCCGCCAGGGACATATCCCGCCAGGGACATACGCCGCTTTAAAGTGTTTTCCTGACACGTCTTTTTTACGCATCAACATGGAGTTAAAGTTGAAAGCAGCAGGATGCAATTTCTACTGTTACAAGGCGATTTGAGCTGTTATTTAGTGAGTGAGGAGGTTCTTATGAGAACTCTTTTCAGTAAAATGAAAGCAGCGTACTACTGTGCGCTGGCAACTGTAACAGTTGTATTACTTTTTTTGCTGCTGTCGTGTGGCGCCGGGGTTGATATCGGCGAGGCAAACAAGGTCCTGACCTCATTTCAGATCGTGTGGCCCGGGGACTTTACCAATACATGCCTCTCTGGCGTTCCGGTAACGGTTACCATAAATGCGCTCGATCAAAACGGCGAGGTATTTACCTCCTGGGGCGGTATCGTTACTATTGAAATGGACAATACCTATGTGAAACCGAGCTATGAATCAGCGGATATTAAAAACGGTTCAAAACAGATAGATATATCATTTGCCGTAGCAGAGGAGGAAACCGTCAAGATGCGGGTCCGGTACGGCGAGACCTCTTCTCCCTGGAGCGCAACAATAACTGTTCAGAAGGCTTTCAGCATAGCGGCGATAACTCCCGACGACGGCTCTTTACTGGTTGGGCACCAGGATATAGTGATTACGTTCAACGACAACACAGACCCGGGCTCTCTCTCAATCGGAGGCGATCTTGGAGGTTTCATAGCAAGCTGGAAGGATGTTACTTACAAGAACGACAAGCTCACTCTTTCACCATCAGGATTTTGGAACGACAGCGGGAGCAGGCTCACAGTTACGTGCAGCATATCCGGTGGCGGCCAGTCCGCAAGTAAAAGTGTGACCTACGATGTGTTTCATGGGGTGTTCGTGAGACTGACAAACAGCGATGACTCCTACAACGGCACTGCAGATGAGCCAAAAGCAACCATTCAAGGAGCGATAGACGGGATTATGAATGATATTGGTTATTCAACTGCGGAGGTACGAGTTGCAGAGGGTACCTATAATGTGAACTGGAACAGCAACATAAACAGAATAGTTCTACAGAGCGGGGTCTCTCTTTACGGAGGTTACTCAGACACTGATTGGAACCTGTACAATCCATCGCTCTATCCTACGATTATCGACGACATAAGCATCGGTGGAGGAACAGCAGCCGACGCACCAAACAGGACAATAGACTGCGGATCGGGCGTTACCTCTTCCACCATTATAGACGGCTTTACGATAAATGGCGGTGACGGAGGAAGCTACTGCACTGCGATTTTCAACCATGACGGTGCATCTCCTGTGATACAGAACAACACAATCAAGGGAAACAAGGGAACGAACCATGCGATGGGTATATACAACAGAAATTCCTCACCTCTTATACAGGACAACGACCTTGTAGAGGGAGGAAAAGAAGGAACAGGGTGCGCAATATATAACTACTACTCATCACCTACCATTAATACCAACATTATAAATGGAGGGGAGAGTGCAAATTTTACCAATGCTATAAAAAACGTTGCATCCTCACCGTTGATCTGCAACAACGATATTCATGCCGGCGATCTGGCATGGGAAACCTATGCTATATGGAACACCGGAACATCGAATCCGAAGATATATAACAACACGATAAGCGGAGGCACAGGAAGTAACGGGAGCACGGGAGGTACGGCATACGCGATCTTTAATCAGTCATCCTCTCCTTTTATAAAAAACAACACAATCGATGGTGGAATCGACGGAGATATGCCAGCACCACATCCCTACTGCATATACAATACTGGCAATTCGGACCCTGTGATAGAGAATAACCTTCTCTTCATCCGTTCTGGTTCATACGGCTACGGCATATATGAAGCAGATGTTAACAGTGACCCTGCATCTGTAAAGAACAACGATATATTCAACTGTCCCACAGCACTGTATTACGATGAGGCGAGCAGTTCGAAGACTATAAGCGAGGTCAATAATCTTGACGCTGCATACAGTGGAAATATCAGCCAGGATGCCCAGCTCGCAAACAAATTGGGATTCGACTGGCACCTGGGAATGAGTACACCATGTGTAGTATCACAGGGGGGGCTTGATCTCTCCGGTGATACGGATTTTCCGGAAGACGCAGGGGGCGACAAGGTCGACAGAGATGAAAACAAGAGAGACGGCTCATGGTCTATGGGGGCATACGAGTACAACGGAACATGCAGTTTTTAATACTCAGTTGTATTAAATATCAACAGTAAAAGGAGGCAACCATGGGATGGTCAATAGGAGAACAGCCCGATGATATTACCGGGCTGAAAGTATACGATTCAGATGCTGTTGTAACCTTTAATCGGGATTACTGCAAGAATCAACCGAGCGATACAGCGAATAAGATCGTGCTTCTCACCTTCATCAACATTCGAGATGAAATAGACTGGGTATGGCTGAAGCTTTTGCAGGATGTTCAGGCTGACAGCTCTGACCTCATGAAGATTGCTATAATCTACTCCTACAACGATATGAATGAGAATTTTCCACGCATTGAGCTTGCCTGCGGCCCTTCACAAAGCTACGGTATATCAGAGCTACAGGACAACTCCTGGATCAACAGGAAAGTTAATTGCTACCACATGAATAAAAACTTTACCTGGCTGAAGTGTGAGATATATACAAGTTCTACGGTACAGACATGTGTGGAAACCTTTGGCGGCTCACCGTGCACTTTTTTACTAAACCGCGGATTCAAAATCATCGATAAGTGGCAGATAGGAAGCACAGACAGCGGAAACAGCCAGATAGGAGCTTTAACTGGCTGGGACGAAAAGGACCTGTTTGATTTCGATTGGGACAGTATCATAGCTCCCCCCGATCCGCCTGACGACAACGATCATATCCCTGAGAAGTTTCATCTCACAGAGTACAGAAAGCTGTACAAGATGATGCAGTTTACTGACAAGCGGATAACAGACCTCCTCAACAACGAGACATATATAATAGATGTCGACCCTTCTGATGGGCAGGATATATCACCGGGAGGCACCATATCAGTTACCTTCTCCGGCAAACAGGGTGCAGTATATTATGTAAAAAAGCCTCTCGCTGCATGGGATACTGCCAGCTACAAAATAGAAGGTGTGTCAACTCAAATCACCTCAGTTGATGGCGACCCATATACAAAGTACAAAGCAAGTGAATATCTGGGTGATACTAAGGAGACACGGATAATCCAATTAGGGGAACTTGCTGGGTTCGCAGATGGCCAGCAGGTTTCGTTCTCCGTTGATGCAAACCTCCGAGACACAAATGAAAAGGCATTTATGTTAGAGGGGGGGGTAGCAAGCATAAATTATACAGTAGCCACACCTAATCCCGACCTCTACATGAGAGATAACCTTACCGACATAGGCGATATGCCATCATCAGGTGGACTTGCACAGAGCCCCGATATATTTGTCCTTCAGACCCAGTTCAATCAGATACAGGCACAGGCAAATTACGGAGGGAATAGCACGAATGAGAATGTCATACCACCTGCAACTGTAGACGGAACTCAACAAAATTATGTCTATGTGAGGGTAAAAAACAGGGGGCCTATTGATGCGAATGACGTCAACATCACCGTCTACTTCACCGAACCGTCGGCGCTCCCGACTCCTGAAGACTGGATAAAGGTGAATGAGGCGGAACCCACTGTAACGATAGCTACTGTCCCCTCAGGAGAAGAGCTTACATGTTCGCAGGGGGTGGAATGGACAAACTATCCGTATACGGGCCATTACTGTTTCATCGGGGCTGTAGATCATCCGGATGATGCAGTCCCCTCATTTTCGGATGTCCAAACCATTGGTTTCAGTGATTTTATCCGGAATCATAACAACATAACATGGAGAAACTTCAACGTAGTTGAAAACGATCCTCCACCTCCTCCTCCCGATGCCCCGTCCGGCTTTGTTATTCTGCCGTTCATGTTTCATGGCGCAGAGCGGAAGAAGAGGATGCAGCTCGAGATAGTGGAGAGATTGCCCATAGGTTCCAGTTCGATGATGGAGGTCCCGATCGACCTTTTGCAGTTTATCAAAAGGAGGGAGAAATCGCTATTCAAGACCGACCCGAAGCGCAAGGTCGTATGGATGAAGCTGCACACTTCCGGGAAAAATCTTACACCGGTGGTGGCTCTTCCGGAGAAACACAAGGCGCGGTTGAGGATCTTCGTGGATATTCCAAAACTGTATAGGACGCGAAAAAATATTATATATGTACGTCAGCTCTACAAGGGAAAGGAGATAGGTCGAATTTCGTGGCTGCTAGTACCAAAGAAGAATAAAACATGGCCAGGATTCAAGGAGCCTGCCGTGAAAACACCTGGTAAAAAGATGGGTGATGTTTCTGGCAAACCAGACTAAGAAGAAGAAATAAACCCGCAGCAGTACCAAAATGATCATCAGCACGGCCTGACTTACATTATCAATAGAATTACTAGCGTAGAGAAGTTTATATCTATCAGCTCCTCGTCAGGGAGATATTTCAACACCAGATCCAATCTCTCCAAATCCCCTAACCCAACTTCGCCATTTTTAAGCTTAAATGTATACCAATCATTAAATTGAATAAATATTTCGTCACTACTGATTCTTCACTAATTTCTTCCTCGATA
>Ga0307436_1000025_pt1 | contig 65495 bp, 56 predicted proteins | sample SalMarWE160440MG_FD_202513 | JGI IMG/M metagenome (GOLD analysis project Ga0307436, IMG submission 202513) | Salt marsh sediment microbial communities from the Plum Island Ecosystem LTER, Massachusetts, United States - WE1604-40 | ecosystem: Environmental > Aquatic > Marine > Intertidal zone >...
GGTGTGACTCCACAAGCCTTATACGCGTCATCGAACCGCGTTGAAACAGGTGATGTGATTCACTCAAGAGACTTAGCCCGCTGGTGTAAATGATATGTTGTTTAAGTTGGCAACGTCCCCTATTCTCCTGCGCGTATCGCCGGAGTGACCAGCTTTACCCTTGCTCGCTATCTTCCTTTCCCGTTTTGGACTACACTTTACAACAAAGAAGTGAGGAAAGGAGAAACGATGAAGGTTTTCATATCTTACGGAATGGCCGGGCTGGTTATGATGCTGGCCCTGCTTGCGGGCAATTTCCCGTGCGATGCTCAGCAAGGAGGATTTGCAAACCGCCCCAAGGCGGTCTTCACAAAGCATTTTCAAAAGACGCTCTTCGATATTACCGATCACGCGGCGTACAGTGTAGAAATCCTTCCCGATGACGAAGAGTATAATATCGGGAAGCGCGTGATCGGCATCGTAGTCCATAATGCCCACGACGAGGATGTTCGGGGAGCGGAGATCAGATTTGTCCTCACGGATCTTACGACGGGCAAGAGTTCTACGTTGAGACCGATGATAAAAGACAGGGGCAACGGACTCTACATTGTTTCGGGACTTGACCTGAAGAAGGAAGGAAAGTGGAAACTGGCGGTGACCGTGAAAAAAGGCGGGGTCGAAGACAGTGTGAAATTTGTCCTTCCAGATGCGTTCAGAACCCCTCTGCCAAAAGGCAGATATTCCCAGTAGGGATAACCTGTTAGTCGTCGTCCAAATTCGAAGCGAGATGGGGCAGGTCTTGTCCCTTGCGGGCGCCAGTGCCTCTCTGTCATGCCCAGAGGTGAAGACTTCGGTGCGATAAGGCGAAAAGTGGCCGAGTGAAGCGGGCTTCAACAGATCTTCAGCTGCCGGAGGGATGCTTCTGCTTCGCCGAGATATTGTACTTCTTCATCAGCGCATGGAAATTGGGCCTCTGCATTCCCACGTCGGAGGCAGCCTTCGATATGTTCCAGGCATTTCTCCTCAGGGCCTCCATCAAGAAGGATTTCTCGATGCCCTCGACGGACTTGAGCCTCAGATCTTTTTTCTTTTCCTTCAGCTCATCCACGGTCTTTGGTACCTCTTCCACAGCTGGTATCTCAAGTGACGAAAAATGTTCCGGCCGCAGCGTCTTCCCCGGACACATTATGATAGCCCGCTGTACGATATTTTCAAGCTGCCGTGCATTGCCCGGCCAGTCGTAGAGAAAGAGCATCCTCATGGCTTCGGCGCTGATATGTGTGACGTCTTTCCCGATCTCCAGGCTATGCTTGCCGAGAAAATGGTCGGCAAGTGCCGGGATGTCTTCCCTTCTTTCGCGAAGAGGGGGGATATGGATCGGGAAGATGTTCAGCCTGTAAAAGAAATCCTCCCTGAAGGTCCCGTCCCTTGTCATCATTTTCAGGTCCTTGTTGGTAGCCGACACGAACCTGATGTCGGCCTGAATGGTCTTCTTTTCGCCCACCGGCCGGAACTCCTTCTCCTGAAGGACCCGGAGCAGTTTTGCCTGCGTCGAGAGGCCGAGATTGCCTATTTCATCAAAAAAGATGGTCCCTCCGGCCGCCATTTCCAGCAGCCCTTTTTTCTTTTCGAAGGCACCGGTGAAGGCCCCCCTGGCATGTCCGAACAGTTCCGACTCGATAAGCGTCTCAGGTATGGCGTTGCAGTCGACAATGATGAAGGGCTGCTCTTTCCTCGGGCTGTTGAAATGGATGGCCTTTGCGACGAGTTCCTTCCCCGTACCGCTTTCGCCGGTGATGAGTACGGTGCTCCCGGTGACAGCCACCTTCGCGATGAGTTGAAAAACCCTCTGCATTGCCTGGGACACACCAACAATGTTGCCGAGTTCATAATGAGACGCTACTATTTCCCCGCCCCTCGCGGACAGGCCTTTCCTTTCCAGCGCCCGCTTGACGAGCGCCAGCAGGTCCTCTGGGCTGAAGGGCTTTTCGATATAATCGAAGACGCCCGCTTTCATCGCCCTCACTGCACTCTGCACGGTCCCGTACCCCGTCATGATGATCACTCTTGTATCAGGCCACTTCTCCCTGATTCTTACCAGGACTTCTATCCCGTCGATGTCCGGCAACTTGAGGTCGGTGAGGACGAGGTCAAAGGACGAGAAGTCAAGGGCCTGCAGCCCCTCGGTGCCGGATTTTGCTGTTCTTACCGCGTAGCCTTCAGGCTTTAGTATTCGCTCACAGCTGGTCCTTATAATCTCCTCATCATCGATGATAAGGATGCCGCCCCTGCTCATCAGGCTCGATCCCCCTTCGATATTTCAGGACCTGTCCCCAAAAGGGCAGGACATAGCGCGCCTTTCAACCTTTCTTATTGCCCAGGGCCGCGGCAACGGCGGAGAGGAGGGCATCGGGAGTGAATGGCTTTTCTATGTAATCGAAGGCCCCGAGTTTGATTGATTTTACCGCAGTGTCGACTGTCTGATAGCCGGTAATGACGATGACCTGTGTTTCAGGCCACCGCTTCTTGATCGTCTCGAGGACCGTGATGCCGTCCATGTCCGGCATCTTCAGGTCCGTGAGGACCACATCGAACTGCTCTTTCTCCATCATCTTTATCCCCTCGAAGGCGTTTGCGGCCAGCCTTACCTCGTACCCTTCTGGTGAGAGGACCCTCTTGCAACTGGTCCTTACGATGCTCTCATCATCGATTACAAGCAGTTTCCCCGTGTTCATGGCAGGTCCGTGTAAGCCGGCAGCATGACCAGGAAACTGGTCCCCTCACCGGGCCAGGTCTTCACTTCAATTTTGCCGCCGTGCTCCTTGATTATGCCGTGGCTGACCGCGAGTCCGAGGCCGGTGCCTTTGCCGACGGGTTTGGTGGTGAAGAAGGGCTCGAATATCTTCGCCAGGTTCTCGTCGCTGATACCCGGACCGGTATCGTGGAATTCGATCTCGGCGAAGTCTCCTTCCTCTTCACTTACGTTTTTCGTGGTGACCGTGATGGTCCCCTTGCCTTCGATCGCATCGGCGGCGTTCATGATCATGTTGAGGAACACCTGCTGCAGCTGGGAGGCGTCGGCCTTTACCCTGGAGAGCGCCGGATCGAGGTTGGTTATCATTTTAATGTCGAAGAAATCAGCCTTGTTCCGCACTATGTTCAGGGAGTGGGAAACGACGTCGTTAATGTTTACAGGCGCCTTCTCGGCAGCCGAGGCCCTCGCAAAGCCCAGCAGTCCCTTGATGATACTCGAGCAGCGGTTTGCCTGTTCGATTATGACCTCCACATCCTCCCTTTCCTCGGTGTCGGGAGGCATACGCTTCAGCAGGAGATGCCCGAAAGTCACAATGCCCGTTAAAGGGCTGTTTATCTCATGTGCAACGCCGGCCGCCATCCTTCCGAGAGACGCCAGCTTCTCCGAATGGATGAGCTGGGCCTGTGCCATCCGTATCGCCTCCGTCTTTTCCTGGACCTTTTTCTCAAGGGTGTTGCCCCATTCGACGAGCTCGTTCTTCGCCGCCTTGAGGTCCGACGTCATCTCATTGAACGCCCCGGCAAGCTCGCCCATCTCGTCCTTCGTATTGATCTCAACGTGGTAATCGAGGTCCCCGTCGGCGACTTTCCGCATGCCCTGCGCCAGCATACTCACAGGCGTCGACACAAAATTCCATAAGATCGTGCAAAGGACAATCGAGATGGCAAACAGGAAGATAAGGATGTATATGGTAATTGCGATGCCCTGTCCCTTCATGCTCTTGTCCATGAATGCGAGTGAAAGGTTGGCCTCGACCAGTCCGAGGATTTTCTGGGATTTCTTGTGTACGTGGCATGCCGAGTTGTAACAGGCCGCTTCATTGAAAATAGGCTGCACGATCGTGAGGACCCTGGCATCCTTGTTAGTCCTGTGTATGAACCAAGTAGGCGTTGCCCGGGACTGCCCCGTCATCGAATGGCAGCTGAGGCAAAGAGGAGAGTTTTTGTCGATAACGGTGCCGATATCCTTTTTCGACGATGCATAGGCGATCTTGCCTTTAACGTCGAAGACGCGGACGTTCATTACTCCCTCTGCGGAACCTATCGCCTCTATCGTCTGCTGCGTCAGGAGTTTCTGGAAGGTGAGCATTCCGTAGCGGGTGCTCTTCTTTACGGAATCCACGAAGGAGGAGCCGTATTTCACCGAATACTGGACCAGTTCCTGCTCCTGGTGCCTGAAGAGGAAATACCAGAAGATGGAACTGCCGACCACCATCAGCGTACCGATGGTAAGAATGAGCTTGCCCGTCAGCGAATGGATGGACTTTTTAACAATCATTGGCCCAAAATGATGTCATTTGTTCTATATTATGCATAAGCTCAATGCAAACCTACAAGCTAAACTTACAAGTTTAATTTTTTTTCTTGACAATTTGGATCAATTGCATCAAATTATATACCGTTATGCCCGGAACGTTTATGCCGTCAGCATACCTCCCGATATTGATCTTCCTGATGGTCGCAACGGCCTTCGGGATGGGCGCCCTCTTAATAGGTGAACTGTTCAGGATAAAAAGACCCTATTCCGAAAAATTAATGCCATATGAGTCCGGCAACGCGCCCGTGGGAGAGCCGCGCCAGAGGTTTTCCGTGAAGTTCTATATCATAGCCATGCTCTTCGTGGTTTTCGATGTGGAAGCGATCTTCCTCTATCCATGGGCGCTGACGTTCGACCGTATAGGTCTGTTCGCCTTTACCGAAATGATAATCTTTATAGTAATACTCCTCGTCGGGTATATTTACGCGTGGAAAAAGGAGGCTTTCGTATGGGACTGACAGTCGGTACTTCTTCACCGGCGCTTGTCGAAGTTGACGAAGGGACAAAGGTCCTCGCGCCCAACGTCATTGTCACTACTCTCGACAAGCTGATCAACTGGGGAAGAAGTTCGTCGTTATGGCCTGTGACCTTCGGCCTTGCCTGATGCGCCATTGAAATGATGACGACGGGATCGTCACACTATGATTTGGACAGGATGGGCATCATCTTCAGGGGCTCACCGAGACAGGCGGACTTCATGATAGTTGCGGGCACCGTGACCAAGAAGATGTCCGAGATTGTCCGGAGGGTCTACGACCAGATGCCGGAGCCGAGATACGTGATATCCATGGGGAGCTGCGCATGCAGCGGAGGTATATTCAATACCTACAGCACGGTGCAGGGATGCGACACATTTGTGCCGGTAGATGTCTATGTGCCGGGTTGCCCGCCCAGACCGGAAGCCCTTATGGAAGGCATCATCAAGCTCCAGGAGAAGATCAGGGGGGAGCACCTCAGGTGGAGCAGATGGAGGTAATACCGGGGCGGGGGGCTTATTCGACAGACTGGCAAAGAGTCGTCATACCCGCTAAGGCGGGTATCCAATTTACGTATAACTCGAAAAGAAAGAATGGATTCCCGATTAAGGACTTCGGGAATGACGGCTTCAAAAGAAACTCGTTGCCAATCTTACGATTTTTGAGCTGTAACAAACACATATGGAACCGTTAGAGATTGCAGAAAACATAAAGGAAAAATTCCCGGAGGAAGTCCTGGATATCAGGGAGTTCAGGGGACAGGTTTCGGTCACCCTCAAAAAGGACAGGATTCTGGAGATCTGCAGGTATCTTCACGACTCGCCGGATCTCTTTTTTGATTACCTTGTAGATGTCTGCGGCGTTGATCATCTTGGCAGGAAAGAGAAGAGGTTCGAGGTCGTCTACCATATCTATTCCCTAAAACACAGGCATCTGATAAGACTCAAGGCGGAGGTGCCGGAGGAGGACGCCGCCATAAATTCAGTCACGTCCGTCTGGAAAGGCGCAAACTGGCACGAGAGGGAGGCCTTCGACCTTTACGGTATCACGTTCAGGGGCCACCCCGATCCGAGAAGAATACTCATGCCCGAGGACTGGGAAGGTCATCCGCTCAGGAAGGATTATCCTGTAAAGGGACCTGAAAAGGAATGGTCCGGTTTCCAGGACGTCCTCGACAGGGCGAAGAGGTTTCACGAATTTGAATGGCACGAGCCAGGTGAGTAAAGACATGGAAAACCAGGGACCCGCAGAAAGGACCTTCGAGACTAAAGATCTGACCATAAGCATGGGGCCCCAGCATCCCGCGACCCATGGGGTGCTCAGACTTGTCCTTGACCTCGACGGTGAAACCGTGAAGAGATGTACCCCTTATGTCGGATATCTTCACAGGGGCATAGAAAAACTCGGAGAAAACAGGACATACCTGGCCGCCCTGCCTCTGACCGACCGTCTGGATTACATATCCTCGATGAACAACAACGTCGGATACGTCAACGCCGTCGAGAAACTCTTCGGCATCGAGGCCCCCGAAAGGGCACAATTTATAAGGACCATGGTCGCCGAGATGGGCAGGATATCGAGTCACATCATCTGGCTCGGCACTCATGTCCTGGATATCGGAGCCACCACGCCTTTTCTCTATGCCTTTCGTGAAAGGGAAAGGATAATGGACCTTTTCGAGGTGTTGTGCGGGGCCCGGCTTACTGTCAGCTATCCGAGAATAGGCGGAGTCAGGAATGATATTTCACAGGAATTCCTGGATGAGCTCTACGATTTTGTTCTGGATTTCCCCTCGAAGATGGACGACTATGAGACGCTTGTGACCGAAAACAGGATCTGGAAGGACCGGACAGTCGGGATCGGTGTGATTTCCGCTGAGGAAGCGATAAACTGGGGCCTCACGGGAGGTACCCTGAGAGGCTCGGGAGTCGACTACGACGTTCGGAAATATGCGCCCTACGATGCCTACAGCAAGGTTGAGTTCGATGTGCCGGTCGGCAGCAACGGTGACTGCTACGACCGGTACGTGGTGAGAATGCAGGAGATGAGGCAGGCGAACAGGATTATCAGACAGTGCATAGAAAAGCTGCCGACGGGGCCGGTAATGGCGGACGCTCCGAAATTTACCCTGCCCTCCAAGGAGATGATCCTGAAGGATATGGAGCACCTTATCCACCAGTTCGTGCTGATTACCAAAGGACCCGCGGTGCCCGCGGGCGAGGTCTACATGGGCTCGGAAGTGCCGAAGGGAGAACTCGGTTTCTATTTTGTGAGCGACGGTACCGGAAGGCCTTACAGAATGCGGGTAAGGGCCCCGTCTTTCGTCCACGCCTCGGTGCTGCCCAGGTTGTGTGAAGGCGGACTTGTGGCCGACGTTATCGCAAATATCGGCACCATAGACATTGTTCTGGGCGAGTGCGACCGGTAGAAATAATATTATGTTCAGTGAAGATGCCATAAAAGAGCTTGACATAATCAGGGCGAAATATCCTACGGCGAGGGCGGCGCTCCTGCCGGCCATATACGTCGCCCAGCGCGAGTTCGGGTGGCTTTCTTCCGACGCCTACGAGGCCGTGGCGGATATACTTGGGGTGCCAAGGGCTGTCGCGCGGGGAGTGGGGACCTTTTACGCCATGTACAAGAACGCACCGGCGGGCAGGAATGTCGTGCAGCTGTGCACGAACGTCTCCTGCATGATACTCGGTGCGGAGAAGCTCGTCGACTTTCTTAAAAACAGATACGGCCTCGAACCTGGCGGGACCACGCCGGACAACAGATATTCCCTTGTAATCATGGAATGCATAGGCGCGTGCGGGACCGCTCCCGCCATGCTTGTGAACGACGATTTTTACGAGAACCTGACCGAGAAATACATAGAGGAGATTCTGGAAAAATACAAGTAGCAGTCATGGAAAGAGTACTCTTAAAAAATATAGAAAATCCCGGTTCGGCTGACATCGGCCAGTACCTGAAAAACGGCGGCTATCAGAGCCTGCCGAAGGCCCTCGCCATGGAACCGAAAGAAATACTGGAGGAAGTGAAAAAAGCCGGCCTGCGAGGCAGGGGCGGCGCCGGTTTCCCTGTTGCCATGAAGTGGACGTTCGCTTCAGCCGACCCCAAATTCCCGAAGTATCTCCTCTGCAATGCCGACGAGGGAGAACCCGGGACATTCAAAGACAGGCCGATCCTCGAAAAAAACCCGCACCTCCTCATTGAGGGAATGACCATATCGGGCCATGCTCTCAAGGCCGAATACGGCTATATTTACCTGAGAGGAGAGTACCCGGCCGCGAGGCATATACTGGAGACCGCAATTGCACAGGCCTATGAAAAGGGCTTCCTCGGCGACGATATCCTGGGGAAAGGTATAAGGTTTCACCTTGCAGTCCACCAGGGTGCGGGCGCCTACATATGCGGGGAGGAAACCGCCCTCATCGAGTCACTGGAAGGCGACAAGGGGCAGCCCAGGATCAAGCCCCCGTTCCCGGTCAATGTCGGCGTATTTTCAAAGCCGACGGTGGTAAACAATGTGGAGACACTTTCCAATCTACCCTATATTCTCGAAATAGGAGGAGAGGCATATTCAAAGATAGGAAGTCCCGACTGCCCGGGTCCGAAGATCTATTGCGTCAGCGGACACGTGGAGAAACCGGGAGTATATGAGCTGCCCATGGGGACGAACCTGCGGGACATTATTTATACTCACTGCGGCGGTGTGAAGGGCGGCAGGCAGCTCAAGGCGGTTATCCCCGGCGGAATTTCGACCCCCGTTCTTCCCCCTGACAAGATAGACTGTCCCATGGATTTCGTCAACATGCCCAAAAACGGCAGCATGCTCGGTTCAGGGGCGGTCATAGTTATGGATGAGAGTGTCTGCCTGGTGAAGGTATGTTACAGGGCACTCAGGTTTTTCGAGCATGAGTCCTGCGGCAAGTGCACGCCCTGCCGCGAGGGCACGGGATGGCTGAGAAAGATCCTGGAGAGGATCGAAAACGGCCAGGGGGGGGAGGGTGATATAGATCTCCTGCTTTCCGTTTCCGGGAATATGATGGGCAAGACGTTCTGTCCCCTCGGGGACGGCGCCGCCTCGGTGGTCCAAAACTTCATAAAACATTTCAGGCCCGAATTCGAGGAACATGTCAGGACCGGGACCTGCACGGTCAGGGGCCGGTCATGATCACGGTCAATATAGACGGCAGGGAGATCAAACTGGAAAAACCTGTAACGGTGCTTCATGCCGCCAGGTCCGCGGGCATAAAGATTCCGACCCTCTGCTACCACGAACAACTCGAAAAGTACGGAGGCTGCAGGCTCTGTCTCGTCGAGGTGGAGAAGATGCCCAGGCTCCAGACAGCCTGCACCCTCATGGTTACCGACGGCATGGTGGTGCGAACGGAGACCGAGGCCATAGCCGACGTCAGGAGAGGGATACTCGAGTTCCTGCTAATCAACCATCCCCTTGACTGTCCTTACTGCGACAAGGCCGGCGAGTGCGAACTCCAGGACCTCGTAGAAAGATACGGCCCCTCGACGAGCAGGTTCAGGGAGAAGAAGAGAAAGGTCCCCGAGAGTCTGGAGGACCCCGTTATAGTAAGGAATATGGAAAGGTGTGTCGTCTGCACGAGGTGCGTAAGGATGTGCGAGGGGGTCCAGGGCGCCTCGGCCATCTCAGTCATCAGCAGGGGCGGGCATTCGCACGTAGAGCCTTTCTCCGGCGGGAAGTTCGACTGCGAATACTGCGGCAACTGCGTCTCCGTTTGCCCCGTGGGGGCCATCATGTCGAGACTCCACAGGCACAGCTACAGGCCCTGGCAGCTGGTGAACGAGACGGAGACCGTCTGCCCTTATTGCGGGGTGGGGTGTACGCTTGTCGTCCAGGTGCGCGACGATGTGATAAAGAGGGTGGTGCCCAGGATAGGCACGCCTGTAAACAACGGCCTTCTCTGTTCGCGCGGGAGGTTCGGGTACGAGTTTGTCGGCAGCGGTGAAAGGCTGACCACTCCTCTCGTAAGGAAGGACGGTGTTCTTACGGAGTCCACCTGGGAGGAGGCTATCGGCCTCGTGGCAAAGAGGCTTTCGGAGGTGAAGGATAAATTCGGTGCCCCCGCCATGGCGGGGATTGCGTCCCCGAGGTGCACCAATGAGGACAATTATGTTTTTCAGAAGTTCATGAGGGTGACTCTCGGCACAAACAATATCGACAGCACGGCCAGATTGGGTTTCGCCGGGGCACAGAGTTTTATCGAAAACATATTCGGACAGGGGGCCACGGCCAATTTGATCCCCGGTCTTTCTAATTCGGATGCCGTTTTCGTGATCGGCGGCGATCCGACTGCCGTGAACCCCATACTGGGCCTCCAGGTGAGGTCCTGTGCCCGCAAGGGAGGCAACATCCTGACCGTGGGACATGTCAAGGGACTCAGACATTACAGCCCCGTGGAAGTCTCACCGTCACCGAATACTGAAGACGTTCTGCTGGAAGGCATTGTGTCGGTCCTGAAGGAAAAGAAGGGGCTCCCGGGCTCAAACGCTGCCCTGGAAGAAAAGATAAAGGTTATCGGTACCTCAGCGGAAGAAGTCACAAAGGCCTGCGGTGTTTCGGAAAAGGATTTCCTCGGGTTTGTGGACGTTCTTGCGTCTTCTGCGACGCCTTCGGTGCTTATCGGGAAGGAACTTTTGCAGAGCACGGGCGGAAGCTACAAACTCCTTCTCGTCTGCGCACTGAACTATCTGGTTAACGGAAGGATTTACCTTCTCTCTGAACGTGCCAATGAACAGGGTCTTCTCGACGTCGGCTGTGTCCCCGATCTCCTGCCGGGATGCAGGCCGTTGGCCTATGACGAGTTCAGGAAGAGGTACGAATCCCTCTGGAAGACGCCGTTGCCCGAGAAACCGGGACTTTCGCTCTTCGACATGATCGATGCCGCGAAGAAAGGCGATCTGAAGTCTCTATATATCATGGGAGAGAATCTCATATATAACGTACCCGATTCCTCGGATGTGGAAAGCGCCCTGAAGAACGTGGACTTTGTCGTGGTCCAGGACATCTTTCTCACAGAAACCGCAAAACTGGCGGATGTTGTGCTCCCTGCTTTGAGCTGGGCGGAGAAAGAGGGTACATTTACCAATATGGAGAGAAGGATTCAGCGGGTTAGAAAGGCGGTACACAGACAGGGGATGGAGGACTGGCGGATTATTTCCGAGATCTCGCAGAACATGACTGTGAAGATGAACTATACGGCTGCAGAAGAAATATTCGCAGAGCTGTGCAAAGTTTCCCCTCTCCACCGGGACCTCGCGTACGAAGACCTCGAAAAGGGCAAGGGGATTTACCCTTACAAGGGCGAACCTCTGCGCGGCGTGACGGGGGAGATAAGGACGGAGCGGAAAACAGCCGCCATGCCGGACGGGAAATTCTTCCTCAGGATCGAGAGACCGCTGTTCCATTCCGGCACGCTGAGCCGCCGGGCAAAGGCACTGGTAAACATATATCCCGGCGCGGTTGCGAGGATCGGTCCCGAAGATGCGCTTTCCCTGTCGGTCAAGGACGGTGACGTTGTAAGGATTTCCACGGATGCGGGTTCTCTGGAACTTCCCGTGTCCGTCGACAAATCCGTTGCCGGCCGGTGTATAATGCTTACGAACAATTTTGAGGGGAAGGGCGCCTTCAGGCTGATCCGGTACACGTTAGACCCTGTTATCAAAGCGCCCGCGATTGACGGCGTCGAAGTCAGCATTGAAAAAGGCGGGAAGGCATGATGCGGGAAGAGGCGGCCCCTGTCCTTCAGACGTCGACAGGGCTGAAGCCGTGTTGCGAAAAGTCTGACGGGATGACAGGGCGGTTGATCAGATAACGATGAATATGATGGGCATTTTTGAGAAAATAGTGACGCCGGGCTCCATCGACGTTGCGGTGAGGATACTGATCATACTGGTCAAGATCGCCATCGTGGTGGGGATAGCTCTTCTCCATGTGGCCTATGCCACGTACTGGGAGCGCAAGGTAATCGGCCATATGCAGGTGAGGCTCGGCCCGATAGAGGTGGGCTGGCACGGCATGCTGCAGCCGTTTGCAGACGGCGTCAAGCTGTTCTTCAAGGAAGACATTATACCTGCGAACGCCGACAAACCATTGTTTTACCTCTCGCCGGTAATATTCTTTGTTGCGGCATTGTCATCGCTTTCGGTGCTCCCCTTCTTTAATGATTTTGTCATTGCGAACATCAACATAGGGCTCCTCTTCCTGTTTGCGATGTCTTCCCTGGGAGCTTACGGCATTGTCCTGTCCGGCTGGTCGTCGAATTCAAAATACGCCTTCCTCGGAGGCCTTCGCTCGGCTTCACAGGTCATCAGTTACGAAATTGCCATGGGGCTCAGTCTTGTCGGCGTGATGATGATGGCAGGCTCTCTCAACCTCACGGATATCGTAAATGCCCAGCACAGTTATCCGACGGGTATGTACGCAATCCCCCAGATCCTGGGTTTCTTTGTATTCATCGCCGCGGCCTTCGCAGAGACGAACCGGCTGCCCTTCGACCTTCCGGAGGCGGAGAGCGAACTTGTCGCCGGTTACTTTACCGAATACAGCGGGTTCAGGTTCGCCCTTTTTTTCCTCGGCGAATACACGGGAATGATCGTAATGTCTTCAATCGCGGCCGTCTGCTTCCTCGGGGGGTGGACTATCCCGCGTTTTGTAACAGACGTGCTGCCCTTCCTGTCCGTGGTGCCCGGGATCGTGTGGTTTCTCCTGAAGGTTTATGCCTTCATGTTCCTTTATTACTGGGTCAGGGCGACCCTGCCGAGGTACCGCTATGACCAGCTCATGTCGATCGGGTGGAAGATACTTATACCCCTTGCCCTGCTGAACATAGTGATTACGGGATTTATAAAAGTCATGGTGGAAGGTTTGCTATGAGAACGCAAAAACTGATACAGAAGATGCTTTTCATCGAGATACTCAAGGGAATGGCACTGACTTTCAGGACCATGTTTACCCATCCGGTCACGAGGCGTTATCCGAAGGTCAAGAGGCCGGTAATGCCCGGCTTCAGGGGCCTCCATGCACTGGCGAAGAACGACGAAGGCAAGCTTAAGTGCGTGGGATGCGGGTTGTGCGGCGCCTACTGCCCATCGAAGTGCATCCATATTTATACGTCGGAAGGGGAGGACCACACAAAGGTCGTCGACAGGTACGAGATAGAGGTGCTCAGGTGCGTATACTGCGGGTTCTGTGTCGAGGCCTGTCCTTTCGGGGCGATTACCCTTAGCGAGCATTACGAGTATTCCGATTATTCCAGGGAGCCCTTTTATATGACGAAGGAAAAGCTCCTTTCGAACTGGGACAAGTACTTTGCCGGCGAGAAGGGCAAGAGATATTTGAGGGATTTCTGGCGGCCGAAAACGGCTGACTTTGCCGGGGCAGAGGACCAGGCGACTTTTTCGAAAGTGAGAAGGAAGAAATGAAAAAAAGGACGCATGGCGTAACAGGCGCCATGGTACAGGGCCATATTCTTAGTATGTCATTCCCGAGTATGTCATTCCCGACAAGCCGGAATGACAACTTACTGCGGACTTATGTCGTAATCCACGCTTACTGGAGGCGGCATGCTGCCTAGGTTGTTCTTCGGATATTTTGCCGCGGCGATAACGCTCATTTCCATCCTGGTAGTTACGCGGAGAAACCCGGTCCACAGTGTCATATGGATGCTCCTTCTGTTCTTCCATATCGCCGGCATGTACCTCTTTCTCGACGCCGAGTTTATCGCCGCTATACAGGTGATTGTTTATGCGGGTGCGGTACTGGTCCTCTTCCTGTTCGTCGTTTTGCTTTTGAACCTGAGGGAGGAGCTCCGTACGGAAAGGTTCATAGGTTCATGGCCTGCGGGCGTGTTTATTGCGGCCGCATTATTTGCGGGCATTGCAGCGGCCTTGAGGTCCTTTGTGCTCGGACCGGCGGGGATTTACACAATTGATTTTATCCGGAAGGCGACGGACACGAAGGCGCTCGGACAGGTACTGTTCACGGAGTATCTCCTGCCCTTTGAAGTCGTGTCGCTGGTCCTTCTTGTTGCCGTCATAGGAGCGATCGTGCTGGCCAAGAAGGGGGTGAGGGGTTAGATGATGGCGGTACCGTTGAACTGGTATTTAATACTGAGCGCGGTTGTCTTCAGTATAGGCATCTTCGGCTTCCTGACAAGGAAAAACATTATCATAATGTTCCTGTCCATAGAGCTGATGCTGAACGGGGTCAATATCAGCCTCATCGCCTTCAGCCATTACCTCCAGGACCTGAGGGGGCAGGTATTCGTCTTCTTTATAATAGCGGTTGCGGCGGCGGAGGCCGCCATAGGACTGGCCATCATCATGGCCCTCTTCAGAAATAAATCCACCGCTCATGTCGATGAGATGAGCGAGATGAAAGGATAAACCGTGAACAATGGCGTTATGCGTGAAGGGATAAGATTATGAATGGTTACCTGTTGATACCCTTTTTGCCCCTCGCAGCCTTTGTTGTCAATATCCTGCTGGGTAGAAGATTCATCAGGGGAAAGGCCCACTGGGTCTCTATCGCGGCGGTTGCGGCGTCATGGGTTGTTTCGGTTGCAACACTCATCGATGTAATGTCCGGAAAGACCCTTGACAGGAACCTCTATACATGGATATTGTCGGGCCACTTCACAGTATCGGTAGGTTTCCTCATAGACCAGCTCACTGCGGTGATGCTGATCGTTGTTACAACCTGCAGTACACTCATACACATTTACTCGGTGGGTTACATGCACGGCGACGACGGATACTACCGGTTCTTCTCCTACCTGAGCCTCTTCACCTTCTGCATGCTCATGCTCGTAATGTCGAACAACTTCATGCAGCTTTACTTCGGCTGGGAGGGCGTGGGCCTCTGTTCCTATTTCCTGATAGGGTATTATTTCAGGAAGAAGTCTGCCTCGGACGCCGGGAAGAAGGCCTTCATTGTCAACAGGTTCGGCGACTTCGGCTTCGGCCTGGGAATCATAGTGATATTCCTGACTTTCGGCACCGTCTACTACGCTCCGGTTTTCTCTCACGCTGGTGAAATCGCGGGCAGGACCGTAAATTTACTGGGGCATAACGTCAGTCTGGCCACCCTGATCGCACTTCTCCTCTTCTGCGGCTCCGTTGGCAAATCCGCCCAGCTTCCGCTGCATGTATGGCTTCCCGACGCCATGGAGGGCCCGACCCCGGTCAGCGCCCTGATCCATGCCGCCACGATGGTGACGGCCGGGGTATTTCTGGTGGCCAGGTGCCACGCCATTTTCGACCTTTCGGAGACGGCCCTCTCCGTTGTTGCCATCATCGGCGCCTTAACATGCCTTTTTGCGGCCACTATCGCCATTGTGCAGAACGACATAAAAAGGATCATCGCCTATTCGACGATAAGTCAGCTTGGCTATATGTTCATCGCCTGCGGGGTCGGCGCCTATGGCGCAGGCATCTTCCACCTCTATACGCATGCCTTTTTCAAGGCCCTGCTGTTCCTATGCGCGGGCAGCGTGATGCACGCAATGGCCGGAGAGCTGGACATGCGGAAGATGGGAGGTCTCAAAAAGTATATGCCGGTTACGTACATGACGATGCTCCTGGCATCGCTCAGCATTTCCGGTGTGCCGGGCTTCGCCGGTTTCTTCAGCAAGGACGAGATTCTCTGGCTTGCCTATTCGGGATCTAGCCCCGTCGGCAAATTCGTCTGGCTCATCGGCACTATCGTCGTCTTCCTGACCGCATTCTACTCATTCCGGCTGATCTTTGTGACCTTCCATGGTAAGTTCCGGGGCACCCACGAGCAGGAGCACCATCTCCATGAATCGCCGAAGGTAATGACGATACCCCTTATACTGCTCTGCGTCGGCGCCGTAGGAGCGGGGTGGGTGGGTATACCTCATCTGCTCGGGGGCGGGGCGCACTTCACGGAGTTTCTCGGCCCTGTGCTCGGTAATCCGGAGGGACACGGGACGGTGTCTCAGGAATGGCTGATGATGGCCATCTCCATAATCACCGGACTGGCGGGTATCGGGTTTGCCTACTTCATGTATGTAATGAGGACCGATTTGCCGGAAAAGGTTGCAGAGCAGTTCCGGCTGATCTACAGGCTTCTCTTCAATAAGTACTATATAGACGAGATTTACAGTTATCTCATTGTGCGGCCGACTATATGGGCGGCCGGAAACATACTTATCGGTGTTACAGACAGGCACATTATCGAGGCTGTCGTCAACGGCGTGCCCGAGGCCATAGGCGGAATCAGCAGGAGGCTGAGAAGGGTACAGACCGGCCTCCTGCAAAATTATGCGGCCATAATGGCGACGGGCGCGTTGATAATTGTGGCCCTTATGCTACTGAGGTGAATGTGACATGTTGAACAGCACAGGTTTTCCCATACTAAGCACACTCATATTCCTGCCTGTTGCGGGTGCGGCCCTGCTTCTGGTGATGCAGAGATCACGCGAAACACTCATAAAGTGGATAGCCCTTGCGGTCAGTCTACTGGACTTTTTCATCTCGATCCCCCTCTTTACGGGGTTTGACAAGACCACTCATCTGATGCAGTTTGTCGAAAGGCACGCGTGGATCCCCGCCTGGAACGTCAACTATGCTCTGGGCCTGGACGGCATAAGCATACTGTTTGTGCTCCTCTCCACCATCGTCATCGTCCTCAGTGTCCTCATATCGTGGAATTCCATAAAGACGAAGACGAAGGAGTTTTATATTGCCGTCCTTCTGATGGAGGGGGCGATGATCGGCGTCTTCTGCGCCCTGGACTTCTTTCTGTTCTATATTTTCTGGGAAGCCATGCTCATCCCCATGTATCTCCTGATCGGCGTATGGGGCGGGCCGAACAGGGTCTATGCAGCGGTCAAGTTTTTCCTTTATACCCTGGTGGGAAGCGTGCTCATGCTGGTCGGCATCATCGTCCTTTACTTCTATTCCGGCAAGACATTCGACATTGTCAAGCTCTCGACCATGTCCTATCCCTACCACATGCAGTTCTGGCTGTTCTGGGCATTTTTTGCGGCCTTCGCCGTGAAGGTCCCAATGTTTCCTGTGCACACGTGGCTTCCCGACGCCCACACCGAGGCCCCGACGGCCGGCAGTGTCATACTTGCCGCCGTTCTCATCAAGATGGGGGCCTACGGTTTCCTCAGGTTCTCGCTGCCCATTTTGCCGGACGCATCAAGGGCCATGACGCCGGTCATGATGACCCTTTCCGTCATCGCCATCATTTATGGGGGAGTGATCTGTCTTGCGCAGACCGACATGAAGAGACTTATCGCCTACAGCTCGGTCAGCCACATGGGCTTTGTGACATTGGGCATATTTGCGCTTAACATACAGGGTATGGAGGGGGGCATCCTCCAGATGATCAACCACGGTGTTGTCACGGGCGCACTGTTTCTGAGCGTGGGTGTTATCTATGAAAGGACCCACACGAGACAGATAGCGGATTATGGGGGCGTCGCCTCCGTCATGCCCGTATTTGCATCGATCTTTATAGTGTTCACCCTGGCGTCTATCGGGTTTCCCTCCACGAACGGGTTTGTCGGTGAATTCCTGATAATCCTGGGCGGCTTTACCGCAAATCATTGGGCCGGCGTGTTTGCCGCGACCGGTGTCATTATCGGAGCAGGCTATATGCTCTGGCTCTATCAGCGGGTCTTTTTCATGGAGACGAACGAAAAGGTCTCGGGCCTTGCCGACATCAATGGCAGGGAGCTGCTTACCCTGGTCCCGATGATAATACTTGTATTCTGGATAGGGGTGCATCCGGACACGTTCCTCGGTTTCATGCATGAGTCCGTGCACCATCTGCTTGAGCGTGTCAATACCGGCGGCCTTGCCGGGGCGAAAGTCGCCAGGAACGTTGTGGAGATCATGAAGTGAGAAAAGGGGAAGTCTGAGATGCCTGTTTTGCGACCTTTAATGCCGGAGATAATAATGGCCGTCCTGGCCCTCCTTGTCCTGCTGTCGGACCTTGTCATCAGGAGAAAAGAGACCATCGGCTTGTTTACCATGATCTGTGTGGCGATCGTGACGTACAGCCTGGCCGGCTCCTTCGGTGTCACTTTTAAGGGCATGTTCATAGCCGACGGATACAGCCTTTTCTTCAAACTGATCTTCCTGCTTAACGTCGTACTTACCGTCTTGATATCGGTGCGATACATAGAGATAGAAAAGGTGAATCTGGGTGAATACTACGCCCTGCTCCTCTTTGCCACCCTCGGCATGATGGTAATGGCGTCCGCCGGGGATCTTATTGTGCTCTATGTCGGACTGGAGCTCATGGCGCTGAGCACCTATATCCTCGCGGGCTTCATGCGGCACGACCTGAAGTCGAACGAGGCCGCCATGAAGTATTTCCTGCTGGGTGCCTTTGCGTCGGCCTTCCTGCTTTACGGCGCCTCGATGGTGTACGGACTGACGGGGACCACGAACCTTAAGGGGATCTCCTCCTATATCGTACAGCATGGGCTCACCGGCAATCCGGCCCTTACGCTGGCGATGATGCTTCTGGCGGTGGCCTTCTTGTTCAAGATAGCTGCTGTCCCCTTTCACATGTGGGCCCCCGACGCATATGAAGGAGCGCCCACATCGATCACGGCCTTCATGTCGGTGGGTCCGAAGGCTGCCGGCTTTGCGGTCCTGGGGAGGGTTTTCCTTACCGCCTTCGGGTCTCTAAGGGTCGAATGGTCGGTTGTTCTTATTCCCATCGCCATCCTGACGATGGCAGTGGGGAACATAGTTGCCATATCACAGACGAATATAAAGAGGATGCTGGCCTATTCCTCGATCGCCCACGTGGGTTATATCCTGCTGGGCATCATAGCCGGGACCCACGACGGTCTTGCCAGCGTGATGAATTATCTGGTAATTTACGCCTTCATGAACATAGGCGCCTTCGCGGTCATCATCATGCTCAGGACAGAGGGCTTCAAGGGTGACAATATTTCGGACTACGAGGGACTTTCGAAGACGCATCCCCTTGCTGCCGCAATGATGCTTGTGTTTATGTTCTCGCTTACGGGTATCCCTCCGACCGCCGGATTTATGGGTAAGTTTTATCTGTTTATGAGCGCCATAAACGCCGGCTACACCTGGGTGGTGATAATAGCCGTCCTGTTCAGCGCGATATCAGCGTATTTCTACCTGAGGGTCGTGATGTTCATGTATATGAGAGAGCCGAAGGAGACCGTAGAGCTTGCGAAATCCCCGGCCCTGGGACTCGCGCTCGGGGTAACAGTGACCGCCGTCATTTTCATAGGGGTTCTTCCTTCAGCGTTCATCAACTTTGCCCGCGTTGCAATAGCCGGCTTCTGATCACGGCCTGGCTTGATCTCGTCGTCATTCCCGAGGTAGTAATCGGGAATCCATTGTCTTTAACAAAAGATAAACATGGATTCCCGCCTCCGCGGGAATGACAGGTTAAAACAGCGAAGGTTAATAACTGTCGCGACTTGTCCGCAAGCTGCTTATCAGGAAATCCCTCCCAACCTCCCTTTGTGCCGTACCTTACCACCACGGAACACGCCTGAAAACGCTATAGTATTAACATGAACACCTTTCCTGAAGAATCCGGTCCCGATCTGCTGCGTATACCCCCGTTCAGGGATGCCCATATGCACTTTATGATTGACGGTCGGCCTATGATGGCAAGGGCATTGCCTGAGATAATTGACCACTATAGGAAATGCGGGATTTTTTCGGTTTGTGACATGGGCCACAAGAGCGGGATCGGGCTGGTCGCGAAAAAATCTCTGGACGGCAACTTCAAGGTAAAGACTGCCGGGTGGGCTCTTTACCGCGCGGGAGGATACGGCAGCTTTATAGGGAAGGCGGTCACCGGCATTGAGAGTATCAGGAGGGCTGTAGCCGAACTTTCCGGCGCCGGCGCGGACTTCATAAAGGTGATAAACTCGGGTATCGTCGGCACAAGGAGAAGTGAACCGGTAACGGCAGGCGGGTTCTCTCCGGAGGAATTGAAGGTCATATGTCAAGAGGCCGGGGCCCGAAACCTCAAAGTGGTGTGCCACGCTAATTCCGACCCGGCAGTGAGGAACGCGGTCCTCGCGGGCGCGTCGTCCGTTGAACACGGCTTTCTCATTTCAAGCGAAACGATCCATATGATGGCCGAGGCCGGTACTTCGTGGACACCGACCGCCATCGCCCTTAAGAAAGTCATCCCCTTTCTGGAGACTGAAGGCAGAAAACATATGGAAGAAGTTGTGGAAAGGCACCTCCTTGCGATTAATGAAGCCTCCTCGGCAGGCGTTATACTGAAGATAGGGACCGACGGCGGCGCCAGAGACGTCCGGCACGGCAAGTCCTTTTTTGAAGAACTGCTTATGTTCCGGAAAGCCGGATTGCCGCTGCAAAGGATACTGGCGGCGGCCTGCATGAGTGCGGAAGAAGTTGGCAGGGGTAGTTACCTGCTGGGGAGAAAGGATTTTATCAAAACGGGCGAGATCGAGGCTGCATATGAAAACGGTGTCAGGGTCATTTTGTCAGGCGGCAGTTGTCTCCCCTATCGAGAATGAACACTTCGGCTCTTGCAGGGCGGTCCCGCAGTTCTGTTGCTTTTTGTGCCGTGGAGCGGTTAACATATTGGGCAGTTATCGCCCATCTTCGCTTTCCCGAATGCTGCTTGTTGACAAGGTGCGGTTTTCTGCGCGCCGGCGTTGCCGGCTTCACATATTGATAGGAAAAAAGAGGACCTGCAGTGAAACGTGAAGATTTAAGAAATATCGCCATCATCGCCCATGTGGACCACGGCAAAACTACACTTGTCGATGGAATGCTCAGACAGTCGGGGATCTTTCGCTCGAATGAAAGAGTCCAGGAACGGGTCATGGACAACATAGACCTCGAAAGAGAACGCGGTATTACAATCATGGCGAAGAATACCGCCGTGGATTACATGGGAGTAAAGATAAATATAGTCGATACCCCGGGTCATGCCGACTTCGGCGGGGAGGTGGAAAGGACTCTCAAGATGGTCGACGGGGTTCTCCTTCTCGTCGATGCCTCCGAGGGACCTCTGCCCCAGACCAGGTTTGTCCTTCAGAAGGCGCTCGAACTCAACCTGCCCCCTATTCTCGTAATCAACAAGATAGACAGGCCCGATGCGAGGATCCAGGAGGTCCTCAATGAGGTCTACGACCTATTTATCGACCTTGGGGCCACGGAAGAGCAGATCGATTTCCCCGTGGCGTACACCAATGCAAAGCTGGGGACCGCTCAAACTTCCCTGGAAGAGGAGGGGGAAGACCTCAGGCCGCTTTTCGACCTGATCATCAGGACGATTCCCGCTCCCGACGGGGTTGAAACGCAGACCCTCCAGCTTCTTGTCACAAACATCGACTACAACGACTATGTCGGCAGGCTTGCCATCGGAAGGATATTTTCGGGCTCAGTCGCGGTGGGAGACCGGGTAGCAGTGACGTGCGGGGAGGATGAGACGATAAAGACAAAAATAACCTCGCTATACGAATTCCAGGGTCTCGAAAGGGTCGATGTGAAGAGCGCTTCGGCCGGTGATATCGTCGCCCTGGCCGGCATAGAGGGCGTAAACATCGGAGATACGATAACCGACGCCGAGGCCCCGAAGCCGCTTCCCAGGATCAAGGTCGATGAACCTACCATATCGATGGTTTTCTCCATTAATACTTCCCCTCTTGCCGGCAGGGAAGGCAAGTATGTCACCTCCCGGAAACTGAGGGAGAGGCTTGAGAAAGAATTGCTCTACAATGTAGCAATAAGGGTTGATTTTGACGGAACCGATTCCTTCAAGGTCCTGGGCAGGGGAGAGCTTCAGCTTGCCATCCTGATAGAGATGATGAGAAGGGAGGGCTACGAACTGTCGGTTTCCATGCCCGAGACCGTTACCAGGCATGTCGACGAAGTGCTTCATGAGCCCATGGAACACCTCGTGATAGACGTGCCCGAGGAGTTTGTGGGTGTTGTCACGCAGCAGGTGGGCATGCGCCGGGGCAAGATGCAGAAGATGCAGAACAACGGCCACGGCAGGGTGAGACTGGAATTCAGGATCCCCTCAAGAGGGCTTATCGGATTCCGCTCGCAGTTCCTGACGGATACGAGGGGAACGGGCCTCCTCAATCACATATTCGACGGCTACGAGACGTGGCAGGGCCCCATATCGAAGCGCTCAACCGGGGCGATCGTAGCCGACAGGGCGGGGAAGACGACTACCTATGCCCTCTTTCATCTTCAGCCCAGGGGCACGCTCTTTGTAAAAGAAAATACGCCTGTCTACGAGGGCATGGTCGTCGGTGAAAACTCGCGGGAGAACGATATAGATGTGAATGTCACAAAGGAAAAGAAGCTCACGAACATGAGGGCATCCGGCGCTGACGAAGCGCTTCAGCTTGTTCCGCCGCGAATACTCAGCCTGGAACAGGCGATAGAATTTATCAGGGAAGATGAACTTGTGGAGATTACGCCGGGTTCAGTCCGGGTGAGGAAGAAAATCCTCGAATCAAACAGGAGACCGAAGCACAAAGAGCCGCTTGCCCAAGGTATTGCTTCGGCAGCAAGATAGTCTTTGTTTGTCATTCCCGCTTGTCGGGAATCTTTCCGATGAAGAAGGATTGCGGACAAGCCGCAATGACAAAGAATAAGTCATGACAGGGTTAGTGGTTACCTGATGCGGTATTCCTTGATCTTCGCCCTCAATGTGTTTCTGTTGATTCCCAGTATCCTTGCGGTCCTGAGCTGGTTCCCGTTCGCCTCTTTCAGGACGATATCGATAAGGGCCTTTTCGACCTCCGAGAGCACCGTGTTATAAAGGTTGCAATTTACCGCTTTCGACATGTCTTTCAGGTAGCGCTTCAGTTTTTCCTCCAGAAATTCCTTCATAGTGAAAGAATTCTCTTCGATAAGGAGGTCCTTCTTTTCTATCACACTCCCCGTGGAAAGAATACATGCCCTCTTTATGACATTTTCGAGTTCGCGGACGTTTCCCGGCCAATCATACTGGAGGATAGCAGCCGTTGCTTCCCTGGAAAGTTTTTTTTCTCCCGTCTCAAGTTTTTCTATCGCTTCCCTGAGAAAATTCTTGACGAGCGGCGGAATGTCTTCTCTCCTTTCCCTCAGGGCGGGCAATTTTATACGAACAACGTTGAAGCGGTAATAAAGGTCTTCCCTGAAATGCCCCTTCGATACGGCTGCGGAGAGGTCTTTGTTCGTTGCGCCGATAATGCGGACGTCCGCTTTTATAGTCTGGTTGCTGCCAAGAGGGGTGAATTCCCTGTCCTGCAGAAAACGGAGCAGCTTTGACTGGAGTCCCGCGTCCATCTCGGATATTTCATCAAGGAACAGAGTGCCGCCGTTTGCCGATTCTATCTTGCCTTTTTTTCCCTTCACTGCGCCGGTAAACGCGCCCCTCGTAAATCCGAAAAGCTCCGACTCGAGCAGTTCCTTCGGGATGGAGGCCGAGTTGATGGCAACAAAGGGGGCGGTGGAGCGCCTGCTGTTATAGTGTATGGCCTTGGCGACAAGTTCTTTCCCTGTCCCGCTTTCGCCGGTGATCAATACGGTGATGTCTTTCGGAGCCACCTTCCCGATATCCTTGAAAACTTTCAGCATCCCCGCGCTCTTCCCGACCATTTGGGGATGATCGGTTTCGAACGCCGCCTTCCTGAGCTCTCTCAATTCCTCTTTCAGGGAAAGGTCCCGGAAGGCTTTTTCAGTCACTATCTTGAGTTCTTCGATGTCAAATGGTTTTTCAAGATAATCGTACGCACCCTCCTTCATGGCCGTTACCGTGCTCTCCATCCTCGCATGGGCCGTTATCATGACAACTATAGCTTCGGGATTGAGAGAACGTATTTCCCTCAGACCTTCAAGTCCGTCACCGTCGGGAAGGATAAGATCGAGAAGGACGACTTGGGGATTGTCCTGGACGGCCTTGATGCCCGTTGCCAACTTGGTTCTGGACGTGATGCTGTATCCAAGGGGTTCAAGGGTCTTCTTGACAACCCAGATGATGCTCTCATCATCGTCTATGACCAATATTTTCTTATGCATTCCGTTCGAAGGGTATGTAAATGAAAAAAGTTGTCCCCTTGTCTTTCGCGCTTTTCACCTTGATGATCCCGCCGTGGTCCTTGATGATCTTCTTTGAGAGGGCGAGTCCGATTCCGGTGCCATGTCTCTTTTTTGTATAGAACGGGATGAAGATCTTCTTCAGATCCTCTTCCTGGATACCTCTGCCGGTGTCCCTGATCGAGATCAAGGCCCAGCGTTTAATCCTGCCGCCCTCTCTTACGGATTCTTTTGAAGGACAGGTCGATATCTCGATTTTCCCCCCCCTTTTCATCGCTTCCTTGGCGTTCTTCACTATATTGAGGAAGACCTGGAGCAGTTTCGCTTCGTCACCTCTGACATTAGGCAGGCTCGGGTCATACGTGCGCTGCAGCGTTATGCCTGCCTTGCTGAGAGGCGCCTGCATGACGGAAAGGGCCTTCTCCATTATCTCATGGATGTTTACCGGGTGGAATACCGGTTTCTTGCAAATTGTCAGATAGTCCTGCAGGATCGAGTTCAGCCTGTCCGTTTCCCTTATTATGAGATTGATGTACTCGTCCGCCGATTCGTCCCGCTCTTTCCTGCGAAGAAGCTGGGCCGCCCCTTTTATTCCTCCCAGCGGGTTCTTGATCTCGTGGGCGATGGAACCTATCAGGTAAACGATGGAATCGAAATCATGATCCTCTCTCTCTGCGATATTCATGTTTTCAGAGATCGACATGACGGCGCCTTTTATCCTGTTGTCCTGGAAAAAAGGGGCGAGATTGAAGTCCATGCTGATCATCCGTCCGACGTTCATGCCGGCCGACCTCCCCCTGAAGAACCGTCCTTCAGTTATCGTCTTCTTTACGAGCGACTGGACGGGCTCTTCGACCTGAAGGACCTCGGAAGGGATCTTACCCAGAACGTCCTTCGAACTCTTTCTGAGAAGTTCTTCGGCTGTCTTGTTCAGGTAAATTATTCTCGTCGTCTTGTCAAACAGGATTATTGCCTCTTCAAGACTGTTTATTATCGCGTCACAAGAGATCATTCGCAAAAAGGACAACCTTACCGTACGGGTAGGGCAACCGGTCTTTCTTAAAGGGTGTGTAAGACTTTATCACATGGAAAAGGAATTTTTCAATCCCGGCCATCAACGGCTTTGGAAGACATTTCCGGCCGTCTTCATTATTCTTTATTATCAAACCGTTTGAGCAAAGATTACGTTGACACGCTGTCCGGGAAACTGCTACAATCTACCATATTTCAGACAGGGAGGAGTGATAGATGAATGCCCTCAATTAGGGTGAGGGAAAATGATTCCTTTGAAAATGCACTGAAGAAGTTCAAAAAACAGTGCGAAAAAGAGGGGATACTTTCCGAGATAAAGAAGAGAGAGCACTATGACAAGCCTAGTGTGAAGAAGAAGAAGAAAGCCATCGCCGCCCGTAAGAAGGCCATGAAAAGGGTCAGGATATCGGCACGGTAGAAGATCTGCGCATAATCCTGCGGATATTTTACAGACGTGCCGGAAGGTCTGACCCTTAATTGTCGAACGAGGCGCAAATTCGACCGTTGCTCATCAGCAAGACAGAGCAAAGTCCGTAGCCGGTTCTTTCCGAATAATTGAAAAAAACCTTTTGGGGATGGTTTGTTGACCATCCCCTCTCTTGTTATTGTCTCCTGCCGGCAGCCGCAATAAAGGCCGCAATGGTTGAGGGGAAAACTGCCGACTGCCGGCCCCTGACTTTCAAATGAAAGTCGCGTCGGCCCTTCTTCACCGCGTCAACTATTTTCGATCTGCTTCGTGGTAAAATGAATCAACCTGTGGGGAAAGCTATGAAGACTTCCACGCTTCTCGAAGATATAAAGTCGCGCCTGGACATCGTAGACCTTATATCCGGTTATGTCCAGCTGAAGAAAGCGGGGCAGAACTGGAGGGGACTTTGTCCTTTCCACTCCGAGAAAACTCCTTCCTTCATGGTCAGTCAGTCGAAACAGATTTTTCACTGTTTTGGCTGCGGGGCAGGGGGCGATATAATCGCCTTTGTGAAGGCATATGAAAATATCTCCTTTCCCGAGGCGGTCAGCCTGCTTGCCGGGAAGGCCGGCATCGCTCTTCCCGCAACGGGAATAAGTGACAGGAATTCCCGGAAGGAAGAGAAAATACGAAATGCCATGCGTGAGGCCGGGGCTTTTTTTGCCCGTCAATTGAGTCATTCTGCGTCGACACTCGACTATCTGAAACAAAGGGGTATCAGTCACGAGTCCGTCGAATCTTTTATGCTCGGGTACGCTCCGCCCGGCTCGAACAGTCTCCTCAAGTATCTAGGTAAAAAAGGGTACGATGATGAGGTTATCAGGGACGCCGGCCTTGCTGCGCAGGGCAACAGGGGTTTGTATGACATGTTCAGGCAGCGGCTGATGTTCCCGATCACGGGCGTGAGCGGGGGCGTTCTTGCCTTTGGGGGTAGGGCACTTGCTGACGTCAACCCGAAGTATATCAACTCGCCTGAAACCGCCGTTTTCAAAAAATCAGACACATTGTACGGTCTTTCATCGGCCAGGGAAGAGATACGCAGGCAAAACCGCGTGATGATCGTGGAGGGGTACCTTGATGTAATCGTCTGTCATCAGCACGGATTCAAGAACGCCGTGGCTCCGCTCGGGACTTCACTGACGGAGGGACAAACCAGGAAACTGAGAAATATGACGGACAGCGCCGTTCTTGTCTTTGACGGAGACACTGCGGGAATCGCTGCGGCGAAGAGGGCGCTCCCGGTCATATGCCGCCATAATTTTACGGCCGCGGTACTGGTTCTGCCCGGCGGCGAAGACCCGGACAGCTATATCAGGAAATATGGCGGGCAGTCCTTCCAGGAATTGCTGGACAATGCAGGGACCCTGGTGGATTTTTTGCTCGGTGTGTCACGCAGCGGGAGAACCGACACGGTGAGAGAAATACTCATGCTTGTTTCGGAGGTGAAGGACCTGCTTCTGGCTGATGAAATGCTCATAGAACTGGCCGACAGGACGAGGATGAACGAGGGGACAATAAGGGAGGAGTTCAGAAAGATCCGAACTAAACCGGCCGGCAATGTGCAAGTACAAAGGGTAGAGCCGGGAGTACTGAACAAAGAGGAATACATTCTTCTCAGCGCTGTCATCGCCTTTCCTGAAAAATCCGGCCATGTATTTTCAGAACTCGACATCGAGGACCTCAGGGACGCCACCGTGCGGTCTCTTTGCAGAAAGATTACGTCCTTGCCGGAGGACAAGGACATTTCGAGTATCCTGGATACGGCGGACGAGGCCGAAAGGCGGATTTTGACTAAATTATCTGTTGATCCGGGGTTTGACCCGGAGGACGTTGACAGGAATATAGAGGACTGTATCAGGACGGTCAGAAAGCGTAAACTCGACGAGAAAATCCTTTCAGCTAGAATGTCCGGCGAATTCAGGCTTTTGAATCAACTTATTGCTGAAAGAATCAATTTATGAGGCAAACGGGGTTATGAGCGAGCGCGGCGAATACTTCGAGGAATTTGACGACGACCGTCCGGAAGAAACGACCGGTGAGGATCGGGGCGCCGAAACGGGTGACGGCGAAGTCCCGCACCCGCTGTTCCGTGAAGAAGGAGTGGACCCGGTCAGGATTTATTTAAGGGAAATGGGTGAGGTGCCTTTGCTGACGCGTGAGGGCGAAGTCGAGACAGCCGCCAGGATTGAAGAGGAGAAGGAGAGGGTGGCGAAGGTCATTTTCTCTCTGCCTTTTGTGTTAAAGAAGCTGGTGGACCTCGGGGAACTGGTGGAGGCCGGTGAAGCGCCTCTGGAGGAGATCATATCCCTCGGGGAAGACGAATCTGCAGAGGAACTGGAAAGCGAGAGAGAAAAGTTTTTCAGCCGCACTCTGAGCATCAGATCACTTTCGGAAAAGCGAAGCAGCATGCTTGCCCGGCGGGGGAGCGGCGATGATTCCATCCGGGAAAAGATCGCTGCTGAGCTTTCCAGGAATATGGACCTCATATACGGGGACCTGCGCCAGATGGGTTTGAAGGACGAGGTTATATCGGCTTTCTCCGATGAAATCAGAAAGGCACTGGCTGAGACGGAGGAGTTGCGCGTGAAACTTGGCGGCGTTCTGAAGAAGGCAAGGCGCCTCGGGTTAGATATTGAACGGCCGCGTAATGCCATGGTGTCCCGGGAGAAAGCCGGCGGACGGCGCGGGGAAACCGCCGCTCTTCTGGCGGAATATTCGGAATATACAGAGGCTATAGCCAAAAGGGAGAAAGCCGTCGGCATGGATTGCCATGCACTGAGAAAGGCCGTGAAGACGCTTGACGAGGGAGAGGAGCGGATCAGGGAGGCCAAGAACGCCCTGATAGAAGCCAACCTGAGACTGGTCATCAGCATCGTGAAGAAGTATCTCGGAAGGGGCCTGGGGTTTTCCGATTTGATACAGGAAGGCAACGTGGGTCTCATGAGGGCGGTGGACAAATTTGATTACAGGAGAGGATACAAGTTCAGCACGTACGCTACATGGTGGATAAAACAGGCTATCTCCAGGGCTATCGCGGAGCAGTCGAAGACCATCAGGATCCCGGTCCATATGTCCGAAGCAGTCGGCATGATGGCAAAAGTGATGAGAGAGTTTGTGCAGGAGAACGGGAGGGAGCCTTCCCCTGAAGAAATAGCCGGCAGGTTGAATGTCTCCGCCGAAAAAGTGAAGATTCTTCTGCGGATATCACGGGAACCCATTTCCCTCGAAACCCCGGTGGGCGAGGACGAAGAAAGTCATATAAGCGACTTCATTGAGGACAAATCGACTTTGTCGCCCCTCGATGTCGCAATGCAGGACGATATGAAGCGACAGATTGAAAAGGTACTGGATTCGCTGACCGAAAGGGAACGAAATATACTGAAGAGAAGGTTCGGCCTCGGGGAAGAAGCCCCTCACACACTTGAGGAAGTCGGCCAGGAGCTTGATGTCACCCGCGAGAGGGTGAGACAGATAGAGGTGAAGGCGATAAGGAAGCTCCGGCACCCCTCCAGGAGCAAATGGCTCAGGATGTTCATTGAGAGGCCCTGACCTTGACGGTACAAAGCTGACCGGCGTGGTCGCCGAAAAAGGTCTTATTTAACTTCCACATAAATATGGCGTAACTTCTGTATAAGGTTGACTTATGGCCATGCCGGGAATTATAGTAACAAGTTGCGGGTGCCGCAGGATCGGTGCACGTCATTTTTTCCTCAGGGCCCATAGCTCAGCTGGTAGAGCTACCGGCTCATAACCGGTTGGTCCCAGGTTCGAGTCCTGGTGGGCCCACCATCTCTCTGGAGGACTGGTGAAAAACGTCATCAAACTTTTGATGGAATTGCAGGACATAGACTCCCGGATTCTCCAGAAGCGTGCGTTTATAGACAAGGTGCCCGAACGCATTTACGAGGTCGATGAACCGCTGAAACAGGCAAAGCAGGAACTGGACAAGATCAAACAGAGAGCTGGAAGCCTTGCAGGGAAGAAGCGTGAAAAGGAAAAGATCCTCGACGAAATCAGTGACAAGATCGGGAAGATGAAGTCGCGCGTTTCCGATATCAAGACAAACAAGGAATATCAGGCTCACCTGAAGGAAATAGAATCTTCGGAAAAAGAGGTCTCCGGCATTGAAGAAGAAATTCTGATGATAATGGAAGACCTTGACAGTGTGGTGAAAGAGCAGCAGGAAAAGGAAGCAAGGGTGAATGAGGAGATCGGGAAGATCGACGCATTCAAGGCTGAACTTGACCGGGAAGTGGAACGGTACGAAAAAGAATTGTCGTCGCTGAAGGAAGAGAGGGCGGCGGTGGCGGGTTCCCTTTCCGCCGATATTTACGCCAGGTATATGTCCCTTATCAGTTCCGGCAGCGGTGTAGCCGTAACAAAGGCCCAGAACGAGATTTGCATGGGGTGCAACATGAACATACCGCCTCAGCTTTTTGTGGAGATCAGAAAGAACGAGGAGTTGATCCAGTGTCCCCAGTGCAGGCGCATACTCTATTTCTCCGAGGACTGATCCCCTCGATGTCATTTCCCTCTTTTTTTTAAACAACAAATATTATATAATAATAAAGTTTTATTATAGGCCGGAGCAGAACATGTGGTCGCCCGGCCGGCACGAGTCCGGCCGGGAGGAAAGTCCGAGCTCCGCAGGGCAGGGCGCTCCTTAACGGGGAGTCCCGGCAACGGGAAGGAAAGTGCCACAGAAAGGGAAACCACCCCGTGTAATCGGGGAAAGGGTGAAAAGGTGCCCGCCGTCTGGCGGGTCCGCCGGTGACGGCGGAAGGTAAGAGCTCACCAGTGTCCCGGGTGACCGGGACAGCTTGGTAAACCCCGCCCGGAGCAAGGCCAAATAGGTTTCGCCTTGAAAAGGGCCCCTTTGAATCCCTGTTAGTCAGGGAGGCGGAACGGGTAAGGCCGCATGATCCCGGCTGTAAAGCCGGGACCAGATGAATGACCACAACCCGGCAACGGGGACAGAACTCGGCTTATGGGCTGCTTCGGCCTATTAAAAGGCCCGAAAGGGGTACATGGAAGACCACAAACTGAAAGTTTTTTGTACTGTAGCCGAAACCAGGAGTTTTTCCAAGACATCGGAGATTATCCACCTCACTCAACCCGCGGTGAGCCTCCAGATCCAGGGGCTCGAAGAGATTTACGAAGCCAAGCTTTTTGACAGATCGAGCAGTACAGTGGCACTGACTCCGGCGGGTGAGGTGCTTTACAAGTATGCGAAGGAGATACTTACCCTTTACGCATCCGCCGAGAAGGTGATCGGAGATATCACGGGGCTGGTGAAAGGGAGCATCGGTATCGGTGCCAGTTCCACTATAGGCAACTATCTTCTCCCCGGCGTGATAACGGATTTCAAGAAGGCCCATCTGAAAATAAAGATCCATCTCCTGGTGGGGAACACCAAAAGAGTAGTGGAGCTACTCAATTCAGGCAATATCGACCTCGGACTCGTCGAGGGAGAGGTGGCAAGACAGAAGATGTTTGTCGAAAGGCTGATACCCGATGAGTTGCTGCTTGTTGTTCCCTCCTACCATCCCTGGGCGAAGAAAAAGGATGTGTCCATCAGTGAACTCACGAAGGAACCTTTTATCTTCAGGGAAGGCGGCTCCGGGACAAGACAGATGATAGAGAAGTTCCTCGCACGCCACGGCATCTCACCGCAGGACATGAAGGTATCGATGATTCTCGGGAGTACGGAAGCGATAAAGGAGGCGGTGGAGAACGGGCTCGGGGTGTCTATAATCTCGCGCTGGGCGGCGCGAAAGGAAAGTAAATACGGAAGTCTCAACCTTATAAGGATAAAAGAAGAGAAGGTCCTGAGGGAGTTTTCCCTTATTCTTAACAAGAACGCCGTATCGTCTCACGCCGTTGACGAATTCCTCACTTACCTCAAGTCCTATCCGTTTCAGAAACTGCTGATCTGAAACCTGTCGGCACTCCTTTCTACTGAATTCCAGGGCCGGCTATGAGCCCTCCTTTTTGACAAATGTCCCCGTAAAATATATAGTTATTACCTGGGTTTTCTCATATGACAATAGTCCTTGCCACTCGAAACAGAAAAAAGGTTGAAGAGCTGAAGCGTCTGTTTGCCGGTTGCGATGTCAGCTTTGTGACGCTCGATGCCTTCCCCGGGTGTCCCGAGGTGGAGGAAGACGGTAAGACATTCAGGGCGAATGCTGTCAAGAAGGCCCTTCAAGTGGCGCTTTTCACCGGGTGTCCGGCCGTTGCCGACGACTCGGGACTTGAGGTCAGTGCGCTTGGCGGAGCACCGGGCGTATTTTCGGCCAGATACGCGGGTGAAGGGGCCGGTGACAGGGAGAATCTTGCGAAGTTGATGAAGGAGATGAGAAACGTGCCGGACGAAGGGAGGCAGGCGAGGTTTGTATGTTGTATTGCATTTGCCCTGCCCGACGGTCAGGTTAAGACCTTCAGCGGATATGCCAGGGGGAGGATAGGAAGGACGAGGAAGGGTGCAAACGGATTCGGGTATGATCCCGTTTTTTATCCCCTGGGACATGACAGAACCTTTGCCGAACTGACAGACGCCGGGAAGGACGAACTGAGTCATAGAGGAAAGGCTATGAGGAAATTGTACCTTTTTCTAAAGAGACTGCTGTAAATAAAGAAGTTTATTGGACTATTTCCCCCGGCCCGCGCTGTCTGCCCTTGCTCTTTCAGGTCACTTTATAATTCAAAAATCAGATTAATAAGTAAATTTTATTTACTCATCAGAAATATGAATTTGACTTAAAAAATTGGTGGGGCTTATAGTTATAAGGTTTCGGAAGTTTATCACTCCTATAAGTGATTTTTATTTTTTGGTAGAACTCAGTTAGATTTTATCGGGTAAATTTGGAGATTTAGCAGGAAGTTAAGAGGAATGTATGGCAGGACCTGCTTCCCTTTCGACTGCCTTTGCAATATCTGCAGAACGGAAAAGCTGAAGGGAATCATTGACTGGAGCCGTACTCAATAAACCTGGATTCGGGATTCAAGTCAGAATAAATTCATAAACAGGAGGAACACCAATGGCTTTAGTAAATCCGCATGGTAAAGAGAAGAAATTGAAACCTTTACTGCTGACAGGCGCCGAGCTTGAGGCAGAGAAGAAGAAGGCTGCGGGTCTCAAAAAGATCAACATATCATCCCGTGAGACCGGCGACCTTATCATGATGGGAATAGGCGGTTTTACCCCGCTTGAAGGCTTCATGACCTACGAGGACTGGAAGGACGTATGCGCCGACTACAAGATGGCGGACGGCACCTTCTGGCCGATCCCTATCACCGTTTCAACTGACGATGATGTCAAGGTCGGTGAGGAGATCGCACTGTTCTCTCCGGAGTTCAATGAGATCATGGCGACCATGAAGGTCACCGAGACATACAAGATCGACAAGGAATATGAGTGCAAACAGGTTTACAAGACCACCGACCTGGAGCACCCCGGCGTAAAGATGGTCATGGACCAGGCGGGCACCAACCTCGCCGGCCCGGTCAAGGTCCTGAGCGAGGGGAATTTCCCGAAGGATTATCCGGAAATCTACCTTACACCGGCCCAGTCCAGGCACCTCTTCCTGGAGAAGGGCTGGAATACCGTTGCGGCCTTCCAGACCAGAAACCCCATGCACCGCTCCCACGAGTACCTCTGCAAGATAGCCATCGAGACCCTGGACGGCGTGTTCGTTCACATGCTCCTCGGAAAACTGAAACCGGGGGACATACCTTCCGACGTGAGACAAAAGGCCATCGACACTCTCAATGAGAAATACTTCGTTAAAGACACCATCGTTGTCGGCGGTTACCCCCTGGATATGAGATACGCGGGACCGAGAGAGGCTCTCCTCCATGCAGTCTTCAGGCAGAATTACGGCTGCAGCCATCTGATCGTTGGAAGAGACCATGCAGGCGTAGGAGAATATTACGGACCGTTTGACGCGCAGAAGATATTCGATGAGATCCCGGAGGACGCCCTGGAGACGAAGCCACTTAAGATCGACTGGACATTCTATTGCACAAAGTGCGACGGAATGGCCTCGATGAGGACCTGCCCGCACGGCAAGGAGGACAGGCTTCTGCTGAGCGGCACGAAACTCCGGAAGATGCTTTCCGAGGGGACGGATGTCCCGGACCACTTCAGCAGGCCCGAGGTTCTGACAATCCTGCGCAAATACTATGAAGGTCTGACCGAAAAGGTCGAAATTAAAACACATAAATATTCGGAAGGTGCTTAAAATTTTCCGGGCAATGCGGCAGGCGGAAGCGGCCGGGTTTTTTCGGCGCCGCCGCCTGCTTCGCTGAAATGAGAGGGGGTGAAGTCAGGGAAGTACAGGGAACAGCTTCAAGAGATGCTGGATGTTAATCATTATATTAAACAGGAGGTTTAGAGATGCCAAGTTATGTGGATCCATCAAAATGCGATGGCTGCAAGGGCGGCGAAAAGACGGCTTGCATGTACATCTGCCCGAACGACTTAATGGTCTTGAATGTCGAGAGTATGAAGGCTTATAACCAGGAGCCTGATCAGTGCTGGGAATGCTATTCCTGTGTCAAGATTTGCCCCCAGGGTGCGATATCGGTAAGGGCATACTCTGACATCGTTCCCCTCGGAGGCGTAGTGCAGCCGATGATGAGCTCGGATTCCATCATGTGGACCATCCAGTTCAGAAACGGCAACCTGCAGCGCTTCAAATTCCCGATCAGGACGACGCCAGAAGGCTCGATCGACCCGAAGAACGACGCTCACAAGGGAAAGGACCTCGCAACCGAGAGACTCTCCGATGAAGAGATCGACAACGTGGAACTGAAAAGGCCGATTGCCATTCACGGCAAATAATTGACAAAAAAATCAAAACAGGAGGAATAGAGACATGGCATTACCTAACAAGCCATTAGGCGAATTACCGGCAACGTTAGATCCGGAGATAGTCGAGCTGGAAACGGATATCCTGGTTGTCGGCGGCGGCATGGCGGCATGCGGGACAGCTTACGAGATAAAGAAATGGGCCCCGGAAGGCACAAAGATACTTCTCTGTGACAAAGCGGCCATGGAAAGAAGCGGCGCGGTTGCTCAGGGACTTTCCGCCATCAACACCTACCTCGGCGAAAACACCCCGGACGACTATGTGAGGATGATCAGAAACGACCTTATGGGGATCGTCAGGGAAGACCTCATCTTCGACGTGGGCCGTCACGTTGACAGGTCGGTATACCTCTTCGAGGAGTGGGGACTCCCCATCTGGAAGACCCTCGAAGACGGCAAGACCGTTGACGGGGCACAGGGCGCTCCGATCCTCAAGATCGGTACAAAGCCGGTCCGTTCAGGCCGGTGGCAGATCATGATCAACGGTGAATCCTATAAGAGGATCGTCGCCGAGGCTGCCAAGGCAGCCCTTGGTTCGGACAACATCATCGAAAGACTCTTCATCGTGAAGCTTCTCCTCGACGCCAATGAGTCCAACAGGATCGCGGGCGCGGTCGGTTTCAGCGTAAGGGAGAACAAGGTATATGTTATAAAGACCAATGCCATGATGGTGGCATGCGGCGGAGCGGTCAATATCTACAGGCCGAGGTCTACCGGTGAAGGCATGGGCAGGTGCTGGTATCCTGTCTGGAACGCCGGTTCCACCTATACCATGTGCCAGGAAGTCGGAGCGGAGATGACCATGATGGAAAACAGGTTCGTCCCTGCAAGGTTCAAAGACGGTTACGGTCCTGTCGGCGCATGGTTCCTCCTCTTCAAGGCGAAGGCGACCAACACTCTCGGCGAAAACTACATGGCAACAAACGCCGAGATGCTCAAACAGTATCCGCCTTATGGTTTGGCCAAAGTTCCTGCATCCTGCCTCAGAAACCACCTCATGCTGAAAGAGATGAGGGAAGGAAGAGGCCCGATCTTCATGGATACACCTACCGCGCTTGCTAATCTCTCCGCCAACATGACCCCGAAGGAAGTGAAGCACCTCCTCGCCGAGGCATGGGAAGACTTCCTTGATATGACCTGCGGTCAGGCCGGTCTCTGGGCAGGTACAAACACCGAGCCCGAGAAGGTTGGCTCCGAGATTATGCCTACGGAACCCTATCTCCTCGGCTCGCATTCCGGCTGCTGCGGTATATGGGTTGCAGGCCCGAACGAAGACTGGGTGCCCGATTCTTACAAGATCCCTTACAAGGGCAAGAACTACAAGGGCATGACCACCGTCAACGGCCTGTTCACCGCAGGCGACGGCACCGGCGCTTCGGGTCACAAGTTCTCCTCCGGTTCGCACGCCGAGGGCAGAATGGTGGCAAAATCGATGATCCGGTTCGTAGGTGACAACAAGGACTTCAAACCGGCCCTTAAAGAGTCTGCGAAAGATCTTGCCGACACGGTTTACAAGCCGGTAAAGACTTTCAATGAGCACTACCAGAAGTCCACGTCCGCCGATGTCAACCCCAACTACATCAAACCGGCCGGCTTCCAGAGAAGACTCATGAAGATCACGGACGAATACGGTGCAGGCATTGCAACGTCATACGTCACCAGCAAGGCGATGCTCGATAGGGCCTTCCAACTCCTCGGCATGCTCCGGGAAGACTCCGAGAAGATGGCTGCGGGTGACCTCCACGAACTGCTCAGGGTCTGGGAGAACTACCACAGACTCGGCACCATAGAGTCTCACCTCAGGCATATCCTCTTCAGGGAGGAGTCCAGGTATCCGGGCTTCTACTACAGGTCTGACTTCGACCTCGTAGATGAGGCGAACTGGAAGTGCTTCGTGAACTCGAAGTTCGATCCGGAGAAGAAGGAATGGTCGGTATTTAAGAAAGACTATATCCAGATCATACCGGATTAGTCCGAATATCCGAGTTGTCGTGTTGTGCCCAGGGCCTTCAGTGCCCTGGGCACAATGCGGATAAGGCTGTTGATTCGGGAAAGGACTTTATCGGGGCAGATCAAGTCCCTTCCCTAGTCGGCAGAGAAACGATTAAGGATGACAACGGGATTACCCCATTTGTAATCATAATGTTATAATGGGTTGCCCGTAACAAGAGATTTGACGCAGTCGCTTTGTTAACCCGTGTAAAGATGGAGGAAAATATGGCGGATGAAAAAACCGGCACCCCAGTATCAGGAACCATTCTGGTTGTGGGGGGAGGAATGAGCGGCATTACCACAGCCCTTGAAGCGGCCGAGGTGGGGTACGAAGTTTTCATCGTGGAAAAGAACCCCTATCTGGGCGGAAGAGTGGCCCAGCTTAACAAGTATTTCCCTAAAATATGCCCGCCTACATGCGGCCTGGAAATAAACTTCCAGAGGATAAAGAAGAACAGGAACATCAAATGGTTCACCCTTACGGAAGTGGAGAAGATATCGGGAGGCCCCGGAAATTATGACGTTACCCTCAAGAGCAGTCCGCGTTATGTCAATTCGAACTGTACCTGCTGCGGCAAGTGCGCCGAGGTCTGTGAAGTGGAGATACCCAACGACTTCAATTTCGGGATGGACAAAAGAAAAGCCGCCTATCTTCCTCACGAAATGGCCTTCCCCCAGAGATACGTGATCGCCCCTTCCATCATAGGGACGGATGCCGCCCGGAAATGCAAGGATGCATGTGCGTACGATGCCATCGATCTTGACGACAAGGTGAAGACCTTCGATATCAAGGCGGCATCAATCGTCTGGGCAACCGGGTGGAACCCCTATGACGCTGCAAAGATGGAGAACCTCTCTTTCGGCAAGGTCCGTAATGTAATTACAAACATGATGATGGAACGACTTGCCGCAACGAACGGCCCCACCCAGGGGAAGATCGTGAGGCCCTCGGACGGCAAGGAGGTCAACAATATAGCCTTTGTCCAGTGTGCCGGATCAAGGGATGAAAACCACCTGCCCTTCTGTTCATACATATGTTGCTTGGCCTCTCTGAAGCAGACGACCTACATAAGGGAGGCAAACCCGGAATCGAAGTCGACTATTTATTACATAGATCTGAGGACGCCGGGCAGATACGAGAAATTCTACAATAAGGTGAAGGCGGACGAGAACGTTTCCTTTGTGAAGGGCAAGGTGGCAAAGATTGAAGAGGACCCCGCGACCGGGGATGTCATCCTGACCGTCGAAGATACACTCTCGGGCAAGAAGATAGAGGGACGTCACGAGATGGTTGTCCTTGCCACGGGAATGGAGCCTTCTACCGCTGAGGTAAAGGTTCCGGGAAATGCTAAATATGACGAGAACAACTTTGTGATTTCCGGCGAGATACTGTCCACCGGCTGCGTAAAGAAACCGACGGATGTCATTTCATCGGGGCAGACGGCTACCGGGACCGCTCTCAAGGCGATTCAAATGGTGAGGAGGTAATTCATAGATGGAGAAAAAACTCGGAGTGTACATATGCGGCGGCTGCTCGATAGGCGAGTGCCTGAACCTCGAACAGCTCTCTGCCGTGGCTACGAAGGAATACAAGGCGCCGGTATGCAAGAACCATCCTGCAATGTGCGGCGAAGAAGGCGTCGGGATCATAAAGAATGATATTGAAGCGGAAGGAGTCAATACGATTGTAATTGCAGCCTGCTCAAACAGGGTCAAATATGACGTTTTCGACTTTGGAGAGTCCAACATCCTTGAGAGGGTAAACATCAGGGAGCAGGTCGTATGGAGCCACGACTGGACAAAGCAGGTACAGGTAAAGACCAAGGACGCCGAAGGCAAGGAAGTCGTAACAGAAGAGACGCAGCCCAACGACGATACCCAGATGCTCGCGGAGGATTATCTGAGGATGGGGATTGTTAAGGCCCAGAAGATGAATCAGGTCGATCCCTATCTCCTTGAGAATGTTGAAAAGAGGATCCTCGTTATAGGGGGCGGGATTACCGGTCTCACCGCGGCAACGGAGGCCGCCAACGCCGGATACGACGTTACCATCCTCGAAAGGGAAGGACAACTGGGCGGTGTTGCCGCCAGGCAGCGCAAACAGATACCGACGAAGGCCCCTTATGCCGAACTGGAGCCGACCAATATACAGGGAAAGATAAAAGAGGTCTCGAATCACCCGAAAATAACAGTAAAGACGGCCCACGAGATTGCGAGGATCAGCGGTGCTCCGGGACAGTTTGCCGTCTCCTTCAAACAGACAGGCACGAAATCCAATTGGGACGTACCGCCCAAGAAGAAGACCGAGGAAGAGTTGAAGGCTGAGGCGGAGGCGGCCAAGGCCGCCGGCGAAAAACAGGGTGAAGAGCAGCCGGCCGGTGAACAGCCTGCCGCAGAGCCGCAGGAACTCCCCGCGGATATGGTCAAATGCGAGGACATCCTCAGTTCCGACCCGGACGCCGAGGTGTTTGGCGCCGTGGTAGTGGCCGCGGGAGGAAGACCTGCCGACCCTTCCGGATTCGAGCATCTGGGATTCGGCAAGTTCGCAAACGTGGTTACAAACACCATGATGGAAGAGACCGCGGTGAAGGGCAAGATAGTCCGCCCTTCCGACGGGAAAGAGGCAAAAATCGTTGCCTTCATACAAAGTCCGGGCCTCAACGGGGACGACAGCGATTTCCCTTACTGTTCCTCTGTCACGAGCATGATCTCTCTCAAGCAGGCCAAGTATGTAAGGGAGGATTATGAAGACGGAAAGGCCTTCATCTTCTTCAAGCACATGAGGACCCCGGGGGTACACGAAAATTTCTACAAGACTGCACAGAACGACCCCGGCATATTCCTGACGCGGGGAGAGGTTAAGTCGGTAACCGAAAACGCAGACAAGAGCCTCACCGTCGAAGTGGACGATACGATGCTGGGCGAAAATATCGCAGTAAATGCCGACATGGTGGTGCTTGCGACGGGTATGGTCCCTGAGACCCAGTTTGAGCCGGTAATAAACCTGGCCTACAGGCAGGGCCCCGCATTCAGAGACCTTGAACTCTTTGACGGCTACGCTGACTCGAACTACATATGCTTCCCTTACGAAACGCGGAGGACTGGAGTTTATACCGCCGGTAATGTGAGGCGTACGATGTCAAACGGCGAGTGTATCGAAGACGCCACGGGAGCCGCGCTGAAGGCTATCCAGTGTCTCGAATCCGTAAACAGGGGGATGTCAGTACATCCGAGATCGGGCGACTTGTCCTTCCCCGAATTCTTCTTCCAGCGGTGCACGCAGTGCAAACGTTGCACTGAAGAGTGTCCATTCGGAGCGCTTGACGACGACGAAAAGGGCACGCCGAAGCCCAACCCGACGAGGTGCAGAAGATGCGGAACATGCATGGGTGCCTGTCCGGAGAGGATCATTTCCTTCAAGAATTACCATGTAGACATGATCGGCTCCATGGTGAAGGCGATCAACGTTCCCGACGAAGACGAGGAGAAATACAGGGTCGTGGCGTTTGTATGCGAAAACGACGCCTATCCGGCGCTCGACATGGCCGGTCTCCACAAGCTCAGGTATTCGGCGGATATCAGATTTATCCCGGTCAGGTGTCTCGGCTCGGTCAACACGATATGGATAGCCGACGCGATGTCGAAGGGCAACGACGGGGTACTTCTTATCGGATGCAAATACGGCGACGATTACCAGTGCCACTTCGTAAAGGGCAGCGAGCTCTGCAATAAGAGGATGGACAACGTCGCCGAGACGCTGGGCAAGCTGAGGCTTGAACCTGAGAGGGTACAGCAGATCCAGTTCTCGATAGACGAGTACGACAAGATCCCTGAACTTATCAACAAGTTCATGAAAACGATAGAGGGCGTAGGATTTAACCCGATGAAGGGCTTCTAGGAGGTTAAGGAATGGCAGAGGGAAAAGTTATTCAGCCTGATTTGAAGTTTGTGAAGAAGATTATGAACTCGGGGGGCGAGTCCCTGAAGAAGTGCTACCAGTGCGCAACGTGCTCCGTTGTCTGTAACGTTACACCCGACGACAGGCCGTTTCCGAGGAAGGAGATGATCCACGCTCAGTGGGGCCTGAAAGACAAGCTGTTCGGCAATCCCGACATATGGCTCTGCCATCAGTGTAGCGATTGCACGGCCTATTGCCCGAGAGGCGCAAAGCCGGGGGAAGTTCTTGGCGCAGTCAGGAAACTGAGCATCGAGCATTACGCAATGTCGGGTTTTCTGGGTCGGGCGTTGGGCGATAAGAAATTCCTTCTTTTTCTTCTGGCGATCCCGGTCTTTATATTAGGCATACTGGTTCCTGTTGTCGGACACCAGATTCCGGCCCAGTACTTCGGAGAACATTTGCGTTTGCCTCACTATTTATGGAAAATAATGGCTTCCAATAAGCCCATCGTGTATGCGGATAATTTTATGCCTGTGCCGTTTATCGATACGATCTTCGGCGCTGCTGCCGCATTCGCCTTTCTGGGCTTCATCGTGGGCGTACTGAGGTACTGGAAAGATCTTGCCGCCAGCGGCGCTGAGGCCAGGATGCCTCTCGGCAGGGCGATAGTCGCAATGGTTACGGAATTCCTGGCCCATAAGAAATTCAAGAAATGCGAGGTTACCGTAGACCGTTCGAGGTCACACCTCTTTGTATTTTACGGGTTCCTGGGCCTGGCCATAACGACCACATGGGCAATCTTCTATCTCTACGGTCTTCAGCGCGAGTCTCCCTATCCCCTTTATGACCCGATGAAGATACTCGGGAACCTCAGCGGTATCGCACTTCTGCTCGGTATATCATGGGTCATCTCCAACAGGAACAGGAATGAGAAGAAGGCCGGTAAAGGCAGCTATTACGACTGGCTGTTCATATACCTTATCCTGACCATAGTCGTGACGGGGCTGCTGTCGGAGATCCTCAGGCTTTTGAATATAGCTGTCATTGCGTACCCTGTCTATTTTATTCACCTGGTGGCCATCTTCTTCCTCTTTGCTTATGCGCCGTTTTCAAAGATGGCACACATGGTCTACAGGGCGACCGCGCTGGTGTATGCGAAGCAGACCGGCAGGGACGTGGAGAAGGCTTAAGGCCTTGAGACAAATATTCGGACGGGGGTGAACAGTTATGGCGACAGTCAGCGAAATTCTCGGTTCCGGAAGGCGGGACGTAATATCGATCGGCAAGGATAAGACTGTTGCCGATGCCGTAAGCCTCATGGTGGAAGATGAGATCGGCGCGCTTGTGGTCGTTGACGGGGAACAGCCGGTCGGATTGTTTACCGAGAGAGACGTTCTGAAGTGCTGGGCGAGAAAGGGCGAACGTCATTTCCGGGATATAAATATCGGGGAAGTGATGACCACGAACCTGATCATTGCCGAGACTGGTGACGACCTGTGCTATGTGACTACCATCATGATCAAGAACAGGATTAGGCATCTGCCGGTACTCGAAAAAAACAGGCTGGTGGCGATGCTGTCGATCAGAGACGTTGTGAAGGCGCAGGTTACGGATCTCAGGGCGGAGAACCACTACCTGAAGGACTATATTTCCGATAAGTATCCCGGTTAAGCGGCATTACAGTATTCTCAGCAAAATTATAGAGACGGTAATAAAGGAGGTGACAGCCCGGGTTTCTAGTCTTCGCGTGCATTTTGTACATAGTGACTTTGGTCTTTTAAATCAGTGAAAAAGGAGGATACAGATGAGCAATATTATAGTCTTTGCATTGATCTGCGGCGCAGTGGGAGTAGTCTATGCCCTGTTCACTGCCGCCTGGGTGTCTAAGCAGGACCCCGGCAACGAGCGCATGCAGCAGATATCGAACGCCATCAAGGAAGGCGCCGGCGCCTTTCTTGCCCGCGAGTATAAGACCGTAGCAATGGTAGGGGTGGTAATTATTATCCTTTTGTTCTTTCTCGGGCACGGAAAACCCTGGATTTCCCTCGGCTTTCTTATAGGGAGCGTCGGCTCCGCCCTCGCCGGCTATATCGGAATGATGGTGACGGTACGCGCCAACGTCCGCACGACCCAGGCGGCGCACAAGGGGCTTCAGTCGGCACTGGACGTTTCTTTCAAGGGCGGCTCGGTGACTGGCATCATGGTTGTGGGTCTCGGCATTATCGGGATTACCGGGTACTATGCCTTTGCCAAGGCCGTTGCCGGTGAGCAGGCATTCCACGCGCTTGTCGGCCTGGGCTTCGGATGCTCTCTCATGAGCGTGTTTGCCCGTATCGCCGGCGGCATTTACACGAAGGCGGCGGACGTGGGCGCCGACCTCGTCGGTAAGGTCGAGGCGGGTATTCCCGAGGATGATCCCAGGAACCCCGCTGTTATTGCCGACAACGTCGGCGACAACGTCGGTGACTGCGCCGGAATGGCTGCGGACCTTTACGAGACCTATACGGTCACACTGGTTGCCGCCATGCTCCTGGCAAGAACAGCCTTCGGCGCCAACAGTCCGTGGGTGGAGTTTCCCCTTCTGCTGGGAGGTGTTTCGATCATCGCCTCCATTATCGGGACTTTCTTCGTAAAACTGGGAAAGAGCCAATATATAATGGGCGCTCTTTACAAGGGACTTGCCGTTGCCGGCATCCTGGCTGCGGTTGCCTTCTACTTCGTGTCGGGATGGTTCCTCGGTCTTCCCGGGGTCGAGCAGACGTTTACCCAGGTCGGCGTCTTTACGACGGCCTTAATCGGCCTGATCCTTACGGGCCTGATAGTTGTTATCACCGAATACTTCACATCGAAGAGTTTCAAACCCGTGAAGCACATTGCCGCCGCGAGTCAGACGGGCCACGGCACGAACGTCATCGCGGGACTCGCGGTCAGCATGAAATCAGCCGGTCTGCCCGCTATTGTTATCAGCGGCGCCATCCTCTGGTCGTTCTATATAGGTGCCGGCGGCTTCGCGGGTCTGTCGTCCACCCAGGCCGTCGCAGGTCTTTTCGGCATCGCGCTGGCGGCCGTTTCGATGCTTTCCATGACCGGTATCGTCGTCGCCATCGATTCCTATGGTCCGATTACGGACAACGCCGGCGGTATTGCTGAAATGGCCGAACTTCCGGAGGAGATCCGCAACATCACAGACCCTCTCGATGCGGTCGGAAATACGACAAAGGCCGTTACAAAGGGTTACGCCATAGGGTCTGCGGCACTGGCAGCGCTCGTTCTTTTTGCGGAATACTCAAGGTCCTTCGGTATGCAGATGTATTTTGACCTTTCCAATCCGCTGGTTATTGTCGGACTCTTTATCGGCGGACTTCTTCCCTACTACTTCGGATCACTTCTCATGGAGGCTGTCGGTAAGGCGGCCGGAGGCGTTGTCGAAGAGGTGAGAAGGCAGTTCAGGGAGATCAAGGGTATAATGGAAGGCACCGCAAAGCCCGAATACGGCAAGTGCGTTGATATTGTCACAAAATCGGCGATACGAGAGATGATGCTTCCTGCCCTTATCCCGGTTGTCGCCCCTGTCGTTGTGGGACTCCTGCTCGGCCGTGAGGCCCTTGGCGGCGTTCTCATCGGCTGCATCGTTACCGGTCTCTTCCAGGCCATCTCGATGACGAGCGGCGGCGGTGCTTGGGACAATGCCAAGAAGTTCATTGAAGACGGCATGTACGGCGGCAAGAAGAGCCCTGCTCATCAGGCCGCGGTTACGGGTGACACGGTCGGTGACCCTTATAAGGACACGGCGGGTCCTGCCATCAACCCCATGATCAAGGTCATCAACATCGTTGCGCTTCTGATAGTGCCGCTGTTGCACTAATTGTTACAGACTCTGCGGGAAAAGCCGATCCCGGGCACCGGGATCGGCTTTTTTGTTATAATAATCACGGGAATTGTGCAACAGGAAGTGAGATCATCGGCGGGAAACCACCACTGCACTGCATTCATGAATAATCTGCGTCATGTGTCATTCCGGCTTTTCCGGAGTCTTTCCCTGTTCTGGTTTGATATGAAGCCGCAGGGAACCTCCGACAGCATCGAATGACATCAGGTGCCGCATTGTGAAAGGAATTAAAGATGGCTCTTGATCAAGAAGATTTCGACAGAAAGATGGAAGATGTGAAGAAGAAGCTCAAGCAGAGCGTGATAGTACCCCGGAAGCTGACCCGCAAGGACCGGATGAAATTCAGGTGTTATCCCGGTATAGGGTGCTTTACCAAGTGCTGCAGCGGCATCCGGATAAACCTTAGCCCTTACGACATATTCAGGCTCAAGAACAGGCTGGGCATGTCATATCATGACTTCCTCATGGAATATACGGTGCCGAAATCGATAGACGGTACTCCTCTTCCCATCGCGGTGCTGAAGATGAAGGAGGACGACATAAAATCCTGCCCGTTTGTAACGCCGGAGGGTTGCACCGTTTACACCGACAGACCGGTTACATGCAGGTACTATCCGATAGGCATGGCGATCATGAAGAAGCACGACCTTAAGACCGGAGAAAATTTCTTTATAAAGATCAGGGAGGAGCACTGTCTCGGCCACAAGGAAGACAGGGACTGGTCAATCGATGAGTGGCGCTCCGACCAGGAATCGGACCTCTACGACGAGATGAACAACGACTGGATGGAAGTGGTCCTCAAGGCCAAGACGCTCGGTATGGTCGAATTCAGCCAGAAATCTCTCGATCTCTTTTTTATGGTGAGCGCCAATCTCGACATGTTCAGAGACTTTGTCTTTAACAGTAATTTCCTTGCCTCCTACGGTGTCGAACCCGAGGTGATCGAGCGGATCAGGGAGGACGAACTCGAACTGCTGAAGTTCTCACTGAAGTGGCTCAGGTTTGCCATGTTCGGGGAAGGCGACTTCAAGGTCACGGACGAAGCCAGACGGAGGGCGAAAAAGCGCACGGCGGCCCGGATGAAGGAGGAGATGGAGGCAAGAGAGGAAAAGGCGAAGAAGGCACTTGCCAAGTCTCCGGAAGAGGTGATGAAAGAGGCCGATGCAGCGTCCGATGAGTGAGCCTGCTTTATTCACGCGGGGCGGCGGGACAGAGGCCCTTCTCTCATTCCCGGTCGCAACGACCTCCGAGGCTTTTGCCCCGCTCCTACTGCCTTAGTTTGAGGAAATTCCTGAGGAGGTCCTTGCCGGCGCCGGTCAGGATTGATTCCGGGTGGAACTGCACACCCTCGATGGAATATTGCCTGTGGCGCACTCCCATGATGATCCCGTCTTCGGTCCAGGCCGAAACCTCCAGGACCGGCGGCAGGGTATCGCGCTTGATGATAAGCGAGTGATAGCGCGTTGCCTCAAACGGGTTGGGCAGCCCCTCGAAGATTGTCCTGCCGTCGTGGTGCACCATGGACGTCTTTCCATGCATGAGGTATGGTGCCCGGACGACCTCGCCTCCGAATGCCTCTCCTATCGACTGGTGCCCGAGGCAGACGCCGAGGATCGGGATCTTTCCGGCAAAATGCCTTATCGTTTCGACTGATATGCCCGCCTCCCTCGGGGTACAGGGTCCCGGCGATATTACTATCCTGTCAGGCGCCATATTCTCGATCCCGGCAATAGAGATCTTGTCATTCCTGAAGACCCTGAGGTCTTCTCCAAGCTCCCCCAGGTACTGGACAAGGTTATAGGTGAATGAATCGTAATTGTCGATCATTAAAAGCATTGCTACTCAAGCCCCCTCTCAGCCATTTCGACAGCCCGCATCATTGCCTTTGCCTTGTTGACCGTTTCCTGGTACTCCGCCGACGGGACGCTGTCGGCGACGACGCCGCCGCCCGCCTGAATGTAAGCGACCCGGTCCTTAATGACGAGAGTCCGGATGGTGATGCATGTATCCATGTTCCCTGAGAATCCGAAATATCCCACGGCGCCTGCGTAAGGACCGCGCCGCGTCGGCTCCAGCTCATCGATGATCTCCATTGCCCTTATCTTCGGCGCGCCCGAGACCGTTCCGGCGGGGAAGCAGGCCCTGACGACATCGAAGGAATCCTTTCCTGCGGAGAGTGTCCCGCGGACGTTGGAGACGATATGCATGACGTGGGAGTAGCGTTCGATTACCATCAGTTCACTCACGTGGACGCTCCCCGGGGTGCTGACCCTTCCGACGTCATTCCTGCCGAGATCGACAAGCATGATATGTTCCGCCCTCTCCTTGGGATCTTCCAGCAGTTCCTTCTCGAGCGCCCTGTCTTCTTCTTCGGTTGAGCCGCGTTTCCGGGTACCCGCGATGGGTCTCAGGTCGATCCTGTCCCCCTCGAGCCTTACCATAACTTCGGGTGATGTGCCCACGATGGTCGCATCGCCGCAGCGGAGGAAATACATGTAGGGAGACGGATTGATAAGTCGCAGCGCCCGGTATATCTCGAAGGGTTCGATGCCGATCCCGGCCTCGAAGCGCTGGGAAGGCACCACCTGGAAGATGTCGCCCGCTTTGATATACTCTTTTGCCCTGAGCACCGCCTGCTCGTAGCGGGCACGCGTGAAGTTGGACTTGAGGGCGCCCCTTTTCTTCGAATCAACCCTTGCACGGGCGACCGAGGAACGTACTCTCAGTCCTCTCTTCAGTTTCTTCACGATCGCTTCGATTTTCCCGACTGCCTCATCGTAAGCCGAAGCCGCCGAGGAGCCGTTTATGTGGGCGTTGGAGACCACCTTGATCCTATGCGTGACATTGTCGAAGATCACAAGGGTGTCGGTGATCATGAAAAAAAGATCGGGCAATCCAAGGCCGGGCTTTTCCCGTTCGGGCATTCTTTCGAAGAAACGAATTATATCGTAACCGATGAACCCCACTGCTCCGCCGTAAAAGCGCGGAAGCCCGGGATTGGGAACGGGCCTGTATTCTGCGAGTATGTCCTTTACCGCATCGAGAGGATCCCCCGGCACGGGCCTCGTTTCCTTCTTCCCCCCGCGGACGATCTCCACGGAGTCTCCGAGGCTCCTTACGACGGTCGAAGGTCTGCTGCCGATGAAGGAGTATCTTGCCCATTTCTCCCCCCCCTCGACGCTTTCGAGGAGAAATGAATATTTCCCTTCGTCCAGCTTGCGAAAGGCCGTGACGGGCGTATCCATGTCGGCAAGGATTTCCTTGTAGACCGGGATCAGATTTCCCTTCGCCGAGAGACGCCTGAACTCCTTGAAATCAGGGTAGAACATATGTTGACAAACGCTGCCACATTTCTTTAGTATATTCTTTGTCATATGATTATAGCTTATTGCCCGTCGCGAAGTTAAGGTGTTCTTCAGGACAACGGATGACGACGGGCTTTTTGAATGCGGGAATAGCTCAGTTGGTAGAGCACAACCTTGCCAAGGTTGGGGTCGCGGGTTCGAATCCCGTTTCCCGCTCCATTAAAAAGACGGTGAATAGTAAGTAGTCGAAAAGACTTGTTCACGGACTCTCTGTTTTTTCCACTTTTCACTATTTACTTTTCACTTTTGACTTTCTGACGGCGGCGTACCCAAGTGGCTAAGGGAGAGGTCTGCAAAACCTTTATGCAGCGGTTCAAATCCGCTCGCCGCCTCCAACTCCCGACAGTATTTTTTCTCCCCTGAGCTGATCGAGTACCGCCGTATCAAGCCCCTTTTCTTCAAAGAATTCCCGTTCCAGTGATTCGACATAAAACCTGTCAAGGCCGCTGTTCCGAAGGAAGTCTTCCCTCAGGTTCAGGTCATTTGAACGGATGACCAGCGGGAATATCTGGTTAAGGTAGACGGACTCCTTCCTCAGGTCAATAAAGACCTTTTCAAAAAGTTTGACAGGAATTTTGCCCGGCGCAGAACCGCCGTCAACAAGCTCCGCGGCAATGTCTTCCCGGATTTTCTCTCTTGCCTTTTTTGTTTCGAGGCCGGGGTAGAGGTTACGCATCCTTTTCTTCAGGGCGGCATGGGTCTTATGGTACAGCCTTTCTTCCATGGTCAGATTCTTTACTTCCTCGATGACATCCTTGAGTGTCGCTTCACCTTTCCTGATGTTTTCCGTTCCCTTCAGGATTGCCTTGATCTTCCTTTTTCCGTACCCGGTTATATACTTGTTTTCCAGAAGATCATGAATAAAGAGGGACTTGAAGAGGTTCTCGTCCAGCTCGTCAAAGGCCGCCTTGTTGCCCATGAAACTCCTCAGCGATTCCTCCCTCAGATCGATATTCTCCATGAAGGCAAGCTGGCTGAGCAGGGAATGGAGGTTGTCGTATCTGTCGAAGTAAGTGATGATTGAGCTTAATTCTTCAAAGGCGCGAAAGTCGTCTGTCTCCCTGGCCATCTCGTCGCATGCCCGCCCGATGTCAAGAAGCACCTGGTCAAAACCCCTGTCATTCTGCGAATACGCCTGGTGCTTTGCCTTTATCAGCCTTACAATATCTTCCTTGATGATATGCCTCTTGAGCAGCGCGTCTTTGAAAAACAGGTTCTCCAGTATGGCCCTGGCATCCTTTGCGTATTCCGGCTCTTCCGTCTCCTGGATCTTTCTGTCCTTCAGCAACAGTTCATCCAGTTTGTCAAAGAGGTTTGTCGGTATGTCATTTCTTATGCTGAGGGTCCTCAGTCTCTTCAGGCGGGCGTATTCCGATGCCTCAAGGGTATCCCGGGAAATTCCCCTTATCAGCACGTCGCGGTACTCATCGAATACGATCCTGTTCTCAGGATGTTTATACATTACATCGATCTTCATCCTTTCCTGCTGATATTGGTCGATACCGTAACTTGCGGCAATTTCCCCGATTTGAACTTCATCGTCAGGACTCAGCCCGCGACTGTCGGAATAGAACCTGCGGAAGGCGTTATAGTATTCCCTGTTGGCCCGGTTGATCAATTTGAACAGGAAGACCGAGGACTTTTCTTCATTCAGGGCGCTGCAAAAGCGGCCGAGAAGCTCGGTGTCCCTGCCGTCTGCGGACAGATCGGCCCTCTTCAGGAACTTGCCGACGGCCCTCAGTATCTGTTTCTGTCTCTTCCTGTAATCTCCTTTGAAGTCGGAGGCGACGATAAAGTAGTAGTTAACAACGGGATGTCCCTGGAGGAACAGCCTGCTGAACGGTTCAGTCCCCCCGGTATTGTTTGTGAAGACAACTTGCTCGTCTTCATCAAGAAAGGCCCCGAACATCACCAGCCGGTTGAGGATATCGCTTTTTTCCATATCTTTCAGAGGTTTTTCGACTCCGAACATGTATTCGCAAAAGCTGCCGCCCGTTCCCATGTATGTCACGCCCTTTCCGGAGATCGAAAATTCATTGCCCCTGGCAAAAAATCTGATCTTCTGGGGTTCTTCCTCATAGAAATAGGCGTTGTGTGTTGTTGCTCCGGCAACGAAGGCAAAAAAATCAACAGGGCCCAGGCTGCCGTGTAGTCTGACATCTGTGAGCATATGGAAATATACCACAGCACCGCGGGATTGTGCCATTGCGTGCGTCAACGGTCCGGTCGGAGCCGAGACAACACGAGAGCGGCACGGCCCTTGCCGAAAGAGAATGATTTGGCTATTATATGAAATGAAAGCATCCGCTGATCTGCAGGAGCGATGAAATATTCTCTTCGCATAAAGACTGCCTTCCTTTTCCTCGCCGCACTGTCCTGTCTGGTGTGTTTATGTTCTCTGCCGGTCACTGTCAGCGCTGCCGATGACGGCGGAGGAAAGGAACTCTTCAAGGCCGGGAAACAGGCATTTGAAGACGGCCGTTATGATGACGCGGTGAAGGACTTCTCCGGGGCGCTGACGGAATTCCCGATACTGGCCGACTACACTCTTTCATATCTGGCGGATGCCTATTATCAGTTGGGAGACCACGGGAAATCTATGGATGCCGCCAGACAGCTGATCGGGAAATACCCGGATTCCCCGCTTGTGCAGAAAGCGCGTGCAACGGAAATCAGGGAGGCCGCGGAGAATTCGGAAGACGACCTTGCGGGCCTTTATAAGTCTTACCTGAAAGATTATCCGGGAGATGAAAAGCTCAGCCTGGAATACGGCCTTTTCCTGAAAAAACACCACGAGCCCGAAAAGGCGGAGGCCGTGTTCAAGAAGCTCTACATCAAGGCAGGAGACCTTGCCGACACCGCCTATGCAGAGCTTGGGCCCGGCGTCATTAGAGCGCAGGACCTGCTCCAGAGGGCGGCCAATCTGATCGCCAAGAAGGAGTTCGCCGAGGCCGAGAGCGAATTGCGGAAGGCCCTTTCCATGGACTGCGGCAAACATCGCGAGGAGATATTGAGAAATCTCGCATATTCGCTTTTCGGCCAGAAGGAATACGAGAAGGCTGCCGAGATATACGGGAGCGTGGGAGACGTTTTCTCCCGCGCCCGTTCGCTGTACCGGGCCGGCGACGAGGACAGATTCGACAAGGCACTGGACAGGCTTCTTGCGGCACATGACCGCAGGGCCGCCTCACTGCTTCTGGCTTCCGCCTCCGACAAGAGAAGAGACGGGAAGTTTGGTGAGGCGCTGAAGACCTACCGGAAAGTGCTGAAACGGTTCCCGTCGGAACGGGAGGATGCCTTGTGGGGAATGGGGTGGACCTGTTTCATGAGGGGAAAGTACCGGAAAGCGGCCCGCATTTTTTCCAGGTTGTACCGGAAATATGATGAACCCAAATATCTGTACTGGCAGGCGAGAAGCAAAGAGGAGATTGGCGGGAATGCAAAGAGTCTTTTCAGGAAGCTGGCGGGCATGGACGACAATTTTTACGGCGTGCTTGCCTATCTGCGAAACGGCGGACCTGATGTCATCCCCGCCGCACTCAAAGACCGCTCCCTCCCCTCCCCTGCGGAGGGGTCCCGACGTTTCGCCAGGGTCGAGGCCCTCATGTCGCTGAACATGGATAAGGAGGCGGTAACGGAGCTTTCGGACCAGTTGAAAGAGATCGACACCTTTCCGGAACTGCTTTACGTTATGTCAAAATTCCAGGAACTGGGGGAATTCAATCGTTCCATAGGACTTGCCTCAAAGGTCCCCTATCCGGACAAGGTGCAGACGTTCCTTTACCCTTTTGCCTTTCGTGAGGATGTGGAGGAGGCCGCGAAGAAATATGATATGGACCCGCTGATCACGCTTTCGGTGATGAGGGAGGAAAGCCGCTTTAAGACCGACGCCCGGTCCGTTGCAGGGGCCCGGGGCCTTATGCAGATCATGCCCGGGACGGCTTACCGCCTGGACAAGAACCTCAAGCTCGGCATAAGAAACGATGACCAGATAATCGACGCGAAGACCAATATCGCCCTTGGGACTTACTACCTCAAGTCTCTCTTCAAAGAGTTCGAATCATTTGCACATGTCTTTGCCGCATACAACGCCGGGGAGACCACGGTAAGGCAGTGGGAAGAGAAGGGGAAGTACAAATCGACGGACGTCTTCATCGAAGACATCCCCTACCCGGAAACCAGAAATTACGTGAAGAGGGTCATCACCTCGTACTTCCACTACAAGAAATTCTCGGCCGCCGAGACAGGGAAGAAAAACATCGATAGAGACACCATATGGCAGAATCTCTAGAATCTATCTCAAAAATGAAATATCATCATAGGCCCCGGGTCTGTCATTCCGGCTTGTCCGGAATCTCTCTTTGTTTTCAGAAGGATTCCCGACCTGCCTGCCGGCAGGCAGGCGCGCTTCGCTTGCAGGAATGACAGCTTTGAACCGGGAACCGATTTTGAGATAGGTCCCAGAAGTTTTCCGGGTTTCGGACGGCGATGACTTGAAATAATCTTTTAAAATCCCTGCTTTTTTTTGTATCCTAACTGACAGGACACATCACGCTGCCGGAAGAGGAGGTACTATGGACATAACCCGTTACGTTCTTTCGAAGGCTGAAGAGGCGAAAGATGGGGCGCGTTCCCTCGCCAGGCTTTCTTCAACACAGAAAAACGGCGCTCTGAGGAGGATGGCGGAGGCGCTCAGGAAGCGGGCAAAGGAGCTCCAGAGGGAAAATGCGAAGGACCTTGCCAATGCCCGCAGGAAGGGCCTTTCGAAGGCAATGATAGACAGGCTCACCCTCACGGGGAAGAGGATAAACGAAATGGCGCAGGGGCTGGAGGAGGTTGCCGCATTGCCGGACCCGGTCGGGGAGGTTACCGGGATGAGGCAGCGTCCGAACGGAATGGCCGTCGGGAAGATGCGCGTTCCCATCGGGGTGATCGGAATCATATACGAATCGCGGCCGAACGTTACGGCTGACACGACAAGTCTCTGTCTCAAGTCGGGCAACGCGGTGGTGCTTCGGGGGGGCTCGGAGGCCATCAACTCCAACAGGGCGATTGTGAAGATCCTGCGGGCCGCCGTAAAGGCCGAGGGCATACACGAAGGCGCCGTTACGTTTGTCGATATCCCCGACAGGGAGGCTGTCATGGAGCTCCTGAAGCTGGAGGGGATCGTAGATCTTATCATTCCCCGGGGCGGGGAGGGACTGATACGGGCTGTGACCGAAAACTCCCGCATACCCGTACTGAAACACTATAAAGGTGTCTGCCACGTCTTTGTCGACAGCGATGCCGACCTCGACATGGCGGAAGATATATGCTTTAACTCCAAGGTGCAGAGGCCCGGCACCTGCAATGCAATGGAAACGATGCTCGTCGACAGGAAGATCGCAAGGCGTTTCCTTCCCGGGATGGCAAAGCGGTTCCGGCGGGCAGGCGTCGTCATTAAGGGATGCAGAGAAACGAAAAAGATTGTTTCTTCCGCCGAGGAGGTCAGGGAGGAGGATTACTATCGCGAATATCTGGACCTTGTCCTGAACGTGAGGGTCGTAAAGGATATTGACGGCGCAATGGAGCATATCGCCCGTTACGGGTCATCCCACTCCGATTCGATTGTCACCAGGGACTATGCAAAGGGAATGCGGTTCCTGAGGGAGGTGGATTCTTCCGCCGTCTTTATCAATGCGTCGACCAGGTTGAATGACGGCTATCAGTTCGGCCTCGGGGCGGAGATCGGGATCTCTACGGACAAGATACACGCCAGGGGTCCCATGGGCCTCGAGGAACTCACCTGTACCAAGTTTATCGTGCTCGGCAACGGGCAGCTGCGTGAGTAAGGGGGAGGGGGACGTTGAAGGTTATGGACAGAGAGGCTGAGAGGCCGGACGCAGGTCGGGAGCCCGCTTTCTTCGGGTGAGCGACATCAGAATCGGCATATTGGGCGGCACATTCAACCCGATCCACTTCGGACATCTCAGGGCGGCCGAAGAGGTGCGGGAGGTGCTGGGCCTCGACAAGGTCCTGTTTGTCCCCTCCGGAAATCCGCCTCTCAAGACGGAAGGGCTGGCGGACTCGCTCCACAGATACGAGATGGCGAGACTCGCGGCAGCCGGGAACCGTTTTTTCGAGGTCCTTGATATTGAATGTGCAAGGCCGGGAAAGTCCTACACCATTGACACGGTGAAGGCCCTGAAAGAGCGGTACCATGACGCTCAGTTGAGTTTCATCCTGGGGATTGACTCTTTTCTTGACCTGCCCAACTGGTATGAGCCCGAAGAGCTGGTTTCCCTGGTGGATTTTACTGTAATGTCGCGTCCGGGAGCACTTTTTGCCGACCTGCTGACTTCTCCCTATCTGGCCCCTGACAGGAAATGCCTCGAAGACCTCGATGCCGGGGAGGTCCTGTCATGCCGTTTCGCGTTGCGTTCTTCAAAGGCAGCGGTGCTGGCGCGCGTTACACCCATGGCGATATCTTCAACAGACATAAGAAGGCGCGTGAGGCAGGGACTGACCATAAAATACCTGTTGCCAGAGGATGTCGAATCATTTATAATTTCTAACAGGCTGTTTTCAACTGAAGAAGACGCGGAAAATCAGGACCGAAAGAGAGGATATTTCCTTAAAAAGTAGAGAAATCGCCCTTGCAGCGGCAAGACTGGCGCTCAGAAAGAAGGCCGCGGATCTCGTCGTACTTGAACTCACCGGGCTGACGGTAATTGCCGATTACTTCGTGATCTGCTCGGGCGAGAATATCACACAGGTAAGGGCGATCGCCGAATCCATAGAGGAGGAATTCTCACGGAAGGGTATGAGGCCGCTGGGCATGGAAGGGCTCGATTACAGTCACTGGGTGCTCCTCGATTACGGAGGCGTAATCGTCCATGTGTTCGAAAAGGAGACGAGGTCCTACTACGGCCTTGAAAGACTCTGGATGGACGCAAAGAACATAGAGGTACATGAAGATACGCCTGATATGGGTGGGGAAGACAAAAGAACAGTTCGTCATTGAGGGGATGAGGAAGTATCTCAGGCTGCTGAAACCCTTTGCGGACGTGAGCGTAAGAGAGATCAAGGAAGAAAAGGTAAAGGATATTCACAGAATGCTGGAAAAGGAAGGAGAAAGGATCCTGGGGCTGCGGACCCCTTATGTGCTCCTTGACGAAAAGGGAAAGATGCTTACGTCCGTGCAATTTGCGGAATTTATTTTTTCACACGGGCCGGAAATCAATTTCGTCGTCGGAGGTGCGTACGGGGTGTCTGAAGATGTGAAGAAAGCGGCCCGGGGCACTATTGCCTTATCAAAGATGACTTTCACTCACGATATGTCGCGCATTTTTCTTTTAGAGCAGATGTACAGGTCTTTTGCCATCACGAACAAGAGAGGTTACCACCACTGATGGGTAAGCTTTCCGTTTTTATATTCGTTCTGTTCCTGGCGGCCCTGGCCGTGTTCGCCATCCACAACAAGGAGCTGACAACGGTCACTATCCCCTTCGACGGGGTGTACGAGCTGCCCAAGATCGCGCTGATCCTACTTTCCAGTGCCGCAGGAGCGCTCGCAATGCTGCTCATCTTCGCGGTCCGCGATACCAGGAAATTCATCGACAACCTGCAGTTTCAGAAGAAACAGAAGCGTGACATCAAGGTCCAGGAACTCTATTCAAAGGCCCTCAATTCGATCCTGGCCCACAAGGAGGACCTCGCCAGGGAAGCACTGGGGGAAATACTCGCGGAAGAGCCTGACCATGTCGATGCCCTGCTTCGTCTTGGGGACGTCTATTCCTCCGAGGAAGATTACCAGAAGGCGAATACTTATTATCAGAAGGCGAGGACTGTCAACCCCCGTAATCTCGAGACCCTCTTCGCCCTGGAGAAACTGCTTGAAAAGAGCGGCAGGTGGACGGAAGCGCTGAAGTATGTGGAGGACATCCTGGAAGTCGACGAAGACAACCTCAGCGCCATGTATCGCAAGAGGGGCTTACTGGAAAAGCAAGCGAAGTGGGATGACCTCGTGTATCTGCAGAAGGCGATTCTCAAACACGAGCACAGCGAAAAGGACAGGAAGCGCGAACATCAGAACCTCATAGGATACAAGTACGAGTATGGCCGCGACAGCCTCGAAAACAACCAGCTGGAAAAGGCGAAAAAGGCCTTCAAAACGGTCCTCCGGCTGGACAAGGACTTCACGCCTGCCACCCTGGGGATTGCGGAAGTGATGCTCAGGGAGGGAGAGAGCGAGGAGGCGGTCAACCTGCTTGAAAAGACTTATGAGACAACATCTTCCACTATCGTTCTCGCCAGGCTCGAGGACCTGCTGATAAGTCTGGGCGAACCTTCAAGGATAATCCGTGTTTATAAGAGCGGCATTTCGAAGCGCCCCAACGATCTGACCATCAGGTTCTTCCTGGCAAAGCTCTTTTACAGGCTCGAGATGATCGACGATGCCCTGGAGACCCTTTCGGGCATGGAAAGTGCGGGCCTTCCCTATCCCGAACTGCACCAGCTCATGGGCAGTCTCTATATGAGGAGAAACCAGCCGGCAAAGGCGGTCGACGAATACAAGAAGGTGGTGGAGATCAGGAAATCGTTGAGACTTGCCTATTGCTGCAAACAGTGTGGATTTAATGCGGAAGAATGGTCGGGAAGATGTCCCGGCTGCGGCAGCTGGGACACATACCAGTTCAACCTTGACGGTGCGTGCTCGACCGTATCAACCGGCCTGCCGGCGTGAAGGAGATCCCCTTGGGGAAACTGGTCTCCCTGCTCGACAGGGAGCTCTGTCTTGCCGAATTCCCGGACGATGAAAGCAGGAACGGCCTTCAGGTGGAGGGTGGCGAAAGGGTCCGGAAGATCGGGGTTGCCGTGGACGCCTGCGGCTACGTCTTTGAGAAGGCCGCCGGGAAGAAGGTCGATTTTCTGATCGTCCATCACGGACTGATCTGGGGCGGAATCAAGTCGATAACGGGCTTGCTGAAAAAAAGGATAGGGATGCTCCTTAGCTCGGGTGTCTCCCTTTACGCCTGTCATCTTCCCCTGGACTGGCACCCGGAATACGGCAACAACGCCAGGCTCCTCAAGGCACTTTCCGTCAGGAAGGCAGGTGAATTCGGGGAGTATCACGGCAAGAGGATAGGCTGCTGGGGGAGGACCGCAAGAGAGATGTCCGTTGAGAAGTTCGTTTCCGTCGTCGACAGCAGGTTAAAGACGAAGTCTTCATGGATAAGCTTCGGCCGGAAGGTGAGAAACGTGGGCGTCGTATCGGGGGGAGGGTGGTCGGCGCTCGCCGATGCCGAAAAGATCGATGTCGATACGTTCCTGACGGGGGAACCCTCGCACGGCGGGTATAGCCTTGCGGAGGAGATGGGAATCAACCTTATATTTTCAGGCCATTACGCCACGGAGACGCTGGGTGTGAAGGCGGTGGGGGAGATGCTGAAGAGAAAGCTGGGCCTGCCCGTAGAATTCATCGATCATCCCACTGGACTGTAGCTGGTTATTTACATTACCAAGAAGGCCACGACTAATGATACCTTACGCCGTCCTGTCATTCCGGCTTGTCCGGAATCTTTCCGCTCTGCAGAAGGATTCCCGACACCTGCCTGCTGGCAGGCAGGCGCTTCGCTCGCGGGAATGACAGCCGGTAGGCAGTAATGATCATTTTCATAAGGAAGGTTGTTCAGCCTCTATCTGTCGACTGTTCCTCGGAAATTTTTTCGTACAATCCCTAGTATCCCGCCGTGGACATATGTATTCCCCGTCACTACATTCCCCGTTGAAAGATAATCACTGCCGCCGCCGAAGTCGGTGACTATTCCCCCGGCCTCCCTGATGAGCAGGCTTCCGGCCGCGATATCCCAGGGGCTGAGCTTCAGTTCGAAGAAGCCCTCGAACCTTCCGGCGGCTACGTATGCGAGGTCGATCGCTGCCGAACCCGCGCGCCTGATGTCGCTTACCCTCTGGAAGACCTCTTTGAATGCCCTGAGGTAAAGGTCGATCATCTCCTTAGCCCTGAAAGGGAAGCCCGTTGCGATCAGGCTTCTTTCGGGAAGCTCGGTCTCCGAGACATTGATCTGCCGGTTGTTCAGGAACGCTCCCTCACCTTTTGCAGCGTGAAACAATTCGTCCCTCGAGGGGTCAAAGACGACCCCGATGATTATTTCCCCTCCGTATTCGAGTGCGATCGAGACCGAAAACATGGGATAGCCGTGGATGTAATTTGTCGTTCCGTCGAGGGGATCAATGATCCACCGGTATCCTCCGGTGTCCTCCTGCTTCAGCGTCTCTTCCGTCAGAAAGCGGTGTGACGGAAATTTCTCCCTGATCGTCTGCATGATCACAGCTTCGGACCAGCGGTCCACCTTTGTGACGAAGTCAAATGCCTGCTTTGTCTGAACGTCTTCTTTCGAAAGTTGACCGAGGTTCTTCAAGATGATATCGCCCGCAAGCCGTGCTGCGGAGACGGCTGTTTTGAGGAATTCATTCGAAAGATTATCGTCCATGGGATAAATGATATAACATTTCGGGCTTTTTGTCCGGTGTTGACATAGGACCGGCCATTATCAGAAAATCACACATGAAGCTTCTGATGTTCTACACAAAAGAATGGTGGTTCAGGACTGCCTCCAAGACACTGGCCGATGTCCCTGATGATGAAAGGGAAGAGTCTATAAAAGACGCGGTCGCGATATTCTTCCACTGCGAGGCCGAAGACGAGCCCCGCTTCGACAGCGTCCTGCAGAAGTTCGTCAAGAACGCAAAATGGCTTGCCGGCAAGTTCGGGACGAAGAACATTGTTCTCCATTCCTTCAATCACCTGTCGGCGAGCAAGTCGTCTCCCGGGTTTGCGCAGAGACTCCTCGAAGAGGTGAGGCTGAGACTCGAACGGACCGGATACGAGGTGATGACGACACCCTTCGGGTACTTCAACGAGTTCAGGATGCATGTGGCCGGCGACTCCCTCGCCAAGGTCTTCAAGGAGTTTTAGCGGTTTCTTCTCTGCCTTACCGCCTCGTAGAGGCATATGGCTGCCGCCGAGCCGACGTTGAGGCTTTCCGCCCTTCCGTATATGGGTATCCGGAGGGCAAGGTCCGCCGCTTCCCTCAATTCCCCGCTTACCCCCCGTGCCTCGTTCCCGAAGGCAAAGGCGAGGGGTCGCGCGAGGTCGGTGTCATACAGGGTATCAGTCGCATCGGCGGCGGTGACCACCAGTTTCATGGATCTGTCCTTCATCCATTTCATAAACGGGGCAAGTTCTGTTTCTACGACCGGTATGCTGAATACGCTTCCTGCAGATGCCCTCAGCGGCTTGGGCATGAAAGGGTCGCATGTCCCCGGCAGAAGGACTACGGTGTCGGCACCGGCGGCGTCGGAGGTCCTGATGATTGTGCCCACGTTTCCCGGGTCCTGCACGCCGTCCAAGACGGCAACCAGCGGCGGAGCAGACGTGCTCACCTCTTGCAGCATAAGCGGCTGATAAGAAACGACGGCAACGATCCCCTGGGGCGATTCGGTGTCCGAGAGCCTGTCCATGACCTTATCGGAGACTTCAAAAAAAGAGTCCCCCTTCCGTGGGAGCGCTTCCAGCATCTTCCGCCCCTCCTCGCCGTCCGCCAGAGACGCCGTAAAGAAGACGCTGTCCATGCGCGCACCGGCAGTCAATGCCGCTTCAATGAGATGGACGCCCTCAATAAGGACCATGGCCGGTCTTTCTCTCCGGTGCTTCTTCAGGGTGCTGAGAGTGCCTTTGATCAGAGGGTTGGAGGTGCTTGTGATCCGCCGATATTTCATGCCCTAACTTTACCAGAAAGAAAGACGGCGCTGCCACTCTCGCGGCGGACTCCAGTTGCCGGTCTGATATTCTCTTGTACCCCCTGTCATAAATTCCTGTCATCACACGGAAAATTGACTAAATCCACGGTATTATTTTAGAGTAGATAAATACGGGAGGAGGGCGAAAGTTGACCAACGCAGTTGAAGATATCAGTACAACCAAGAAACGTCTGAAGATAGAAATACCCACGGACGTAGTTGAAAAGGAATACAGGGAGTCTGTCGACAGGGTGAGGCAGAAGGCCAGGATACCGGGCTTCAGGCCGGGCAAGGCGCCGACGAGCCTCATCGAGAAAAAATTCGGAGAAGACATAAAGGCCGAGATTATTGACAAGCTCGTTCCGAGATACTATTCCGATGCATTGAAGGAGGCCGAACTGGTGCCTGTAACGATGCCCGATTTCGAGACGGCAGTGGAAGTTAAGAGGAACGAGCCGCTTTCCTTTGCCCTTACGGTAGAGGTGAGACCGTCGGTCCCTGATTTCAACTACACCGGACTGAAGGTCGAGGAATCCGTCCCCGAGGTGGCGGAAGAAGAGATAGACGATATGATCAAGGGTCTGCAGGAAGAGAGGGCGATGTTCGAGGCCGTGGACAGGGAGATCAGGGAAGACGACCTCCTGGTGATCGACTACGTCAAACTCGATCCCTCGGGTGAGAAGGAACTGTCTTCAGCAAAGGAACAGGTCATGAACCTGGGCAACAAGCTGGCCCCTCCGGCGATACTCGAGGCCCTGACAGGAAGAAAGAAAGGCGACGTGGTTGATATATCGGTCCCCTCCTTCGAGAAGGGTGAGGCAAAGGAAGAGGTGCCCGGCGACGGGAGCCTGCTGAGGATAACCGTGAAGGAGGTAAAGGAAAAGAAACTGCCCGCGATCGACGATGAGTTTGCAAAGGATTTCGGGAGCGAAACGATAGCGGCCTTCCGGGAAAGCGTGAAGGAGAGGCTCGTGCAGGCGAAAAAGGACAAGGCTGCGGGTGAGCAGAAGGAAAAGCTCCTCGACAGTCTCGTCGAGAACTATGAGTTCGAAGTCCCCGATGCGCTTCTTGAACATGAACTTGAAAAACTGGTGGTGAATGAAAAGTATTCCAGGAAGAAGACCGAAGGGCAGGTCGCCGGCGGAGGTGCCGAGAAGTTACCTGATGAAGAGGAGGACTCGGCAATCGCCGAGAGGCTCAGACCCAAGGCAGTGCATAGCGTGAAGGCGGGCATCCTGCTGGACATCATCGCGGAGAAGGAGGGCATCAAGGCCACCGAGGAAGAGATGAAAACGAGGATCGGCCTTCTCGCCAGGCATCTGCAGACGACGCCTGATGCGGTGATCAACCTCTTTGTAACGAGGGACGGGTCACTTGACACGTTCAGGCGGACGATAAGGGACGAGAAGGTCATGGACCTCGTGCTATCAAAAGCCGAAAAGACAAAAGGAGCTTAACAGTAATGAGTGTAATACCTATTGTGATAGAGCAGACGGGCAGGTCTGAGAGGGCCTATGACATATATTCGAGGCTGCTCAAGGACAGGATAATCTTTCTGGGGACCGCCATAGACGATATCGTGGCGAACACCATCATAGCCCAGATCCTCTTCCTTCAGACCGAAGACCCGGACAAGGACATACACATTTATGTAAACTCACCGGGAGGGGTGGTGTCGTCGGGCCTGGCGATATATGACACCATGCAGTACGTTAAGCCCGACATCTCAACTTACTGCATAGGACAGGCGGCGAGCATGGGGGCGCTTCTCCTTGCCGCGGGCGCCAAGGGCAAGAGGTTTGCCCTTCCCCATTCGCGGATCATGCTCCACCAGCCCATGGGAGGGTTCCAGGGCCAGGCAACGGACATCGAGATCCATGCGAAGGAAATACTTAAGATGAAGGATACACTTAACAGCATAATCTCGAACCACACGGGCCAGCCGCTCGAAAAGATACAGGCCGACACGGACAGGGACTTTTTCATGTCCGGTGAGGAGGCAAAGGCTTACGGCATAGTGGACGAGGTGATTCGTACCGTCAAGCAAAAACAGGCATGACGGGGATTGTTTGTTCGTACGTCATATCAAGGTCGAATGTTAAGTCGAAGTTTCATAGCGGAGGTTTAGATGGCAAAGAGAGATGAGGAAGCTCTGAAGTGCTCGTTCTGCGGCAAGGGGCAGGAGGAAGTGAAGAAACTCATTGCGGGCCCCACGGTTTACATATGTAATGAGTGTATCGAGCTTTGCAACGAGATTATAGCTGATGAACTTTATGTGGATGCCGGGAGGGAACTGCTTCCGAAGCTTCCCACCCCCAAGGAAATACATGCCGTTCTCAATGATTTCGTGGTAGGCCAGGAGAGGGCGAAGAAGGTGCTGTCCGTGGCGGTGCACAACCACTATAAGAGGATCTACAGCCCGGCCGAATCGGACATAGAGCTCCAGAAGAGCAATATCCTTCTGATCGGACCTACAGGCACGGGCAAGACACTTCTGGCCCAGACCCTTGCGAGGATCCTCGACGTCCCCTTCACCATTGCGGACGCTACGACCCTCACGGAGGCGGGTTACGTAGGCGAGGACGTGGAGAACATCATTCTCAAACTCCTTCAATCGTCGGATTACGATGTCGAAAAGGCGCAGAGGGGGATAGTGTATATCGACGAGATAGACAAGATCAGCAGGAAATCGGATAATCCCTCGATCACGCGGGACGTCTCAGGTGAGGGCGTGCAGCAGGCGCTGCTCAAGATCATAGAAGGCACGATCGCGAACATTCCTCCGCAGGGGGGCCGTAAACACCCACAGCAGGACTTTATCCAGGTGGATACGACGAATATCCTCTTTATCTGCGGCGGCGCCTTCGTAGGTCTCGACGGCATCGTGGAACAGAGGACCGGGAAGAAGACCGTGGGCTTCGGGGCGAGTGTTGCAAGCAGGACCGAGAAGAAGATCGGTGACATCCTCGGCATGACCGAACCCGAAGACCTGATCAAGTACGGTATGATACCCGAATTTGTCGGAAGGCTCCCCGTGGTGACGACGCTGGAGGAACTGGACGAAGCGGCGCTTATCAGGATACTGGTAGAGCCCAAGAACTCGCTCATCAAACAGTATCAGAAGCTTCTGTCCTTCGACAACGTGCGGCTGAAGTTCACCGACAGCGCTCTCGCGGCGATCGCGAAGAAAGCTGTGCAGCGAAAGTCCGGTGCGAGGGGGCTGCGGGCCATTCTCGAAGAGATCATGCTGGAGGTGATGTACGAGATACCTTCCCAGAAGGGTATCAAGGAATGCATGATCACCGAGGAAACGGTGACCAAGAAGGAAAAACCCATCCTGATTTACGAGCAACAGGCGGAATCGGCCTAGCAATGAAAGGGCGGGGAGCAGGGCTACCTGCTTCCCGTTTTCGTCAACGCCGTTGTCCGGAATCTTTATTTTAGCCCGCTCCCGTTGACCTTGCCGGCTGCCATATGCTGCATTGGCATGGTGAGCAGAAAGGGGGGACAGGCTATTCTCTGGGTGAAAAGAAATAGCCCATGCCTGGGACAGTTCGACGGCCAGGAGACTACATCGTCTCTTTTATCCTTTTCTTTTCGGGGTCAATTCTTTTCGGGATCTAGGGTGGTTTGAGCAAGCGTGATTTATCCTGCCTCTGGCCGGAACGTCAAATACCAATTTTTAATGGCTACGCTGAAATCCAGCTGCAATATGATTCACTGGCCTTACCCGTCGCGGTTCCCGCTTTCTCCACCTAGGGCGCTTTAATGCTCATAACCGGGACATTATTGATTACGGCATACAGGAAATCAAGAGCTTAACTTTTATGCTTAAGGCAAAATAGAGAGAATAAAAGGATATCTGGTCGCCTTGATCCCCTCCGTATTATGTTCCGGACCGGCCGAAATTACGGCGATACATCACCGAGAGACTATTCAGACCCAACTGATATTGGGAGGAACAATAAACATGACAGCCGGCGCGATCATGCGGGCTTAAACCCGGTGCCCGCCTTTTCCCCTCTTAATGGGTTTCGTCTCTTTTCTTGCCGCCCATAGAGCGTCCAGGTCTTTCAGAAGCGTCTCGACCTGCCAGTTCCGGAGGTAGAAAGGATAATCGCTCTGGGAGGAGAGGGCCGGGTACTTGTCTCCTTCTTTCCTGAATAGTGAGAGAGAGTAGGCTTCCACCCCCCGGAGTGTAATGATATAAGTCGGGTGTGCGAAGTCTTTCTTGGTCTTTGAGGGCACGAAGCCTTCACAGCTGAGGTCCGAGAGGGTCGTTATTATTTCATCGAGTTTCCCGCCGTCCGCCTTCGTTCCGGCGGCAGTCAGCCACTTGGGGGCGGCCCCCTTCTTTCCGTTCCCGGTTTTTCCGATGGCCTTCGGGGGTGCCTTCACGAAGACCTCTCTGTTCCTGCCTTCCTCGATCGTTATTCCCGTGATCCTGTCATGGAAGGACAGGACGGTCTTGTCACGCAGGTCTTTGGTCCCCTTGTCGAATGTCTCCCTGAGGTTCCCCCTGGCGTAATAGACCCTGTCGTCACCCCTGAGCTTTACGAAGGTCAGCCGGCCGGACGATGAGGGTTTGCCCACCTCGAAGCTGCGCAGGAGCTTGTCTCCGTGGTATGCGCTGACGGCAATCGCGCCGGAGCTGCCGAGCCCGTAAACGGATTCAAATCCGGCTCCGCCGGCCAGGGCGGCAAGGTTGAGCGTGGAGATTTCTTCCGCCATTTCATCAGCGATGGAGCCGTCGGCGGGAAACTTTTCGGGCAGAATGACCCATTTGCCGTCCTTCCTTTGCAGCGTAACTTCGGAGACGCCGTTCTTTACAGTAAGTTTTGTGATGTCTTTCCTCTTCAATTGCTCCAGCCGGGGCAATTTGTAGTGCAGACGCCCCTGCTTATGGGCTATGAGATAGACCGAAAGGGCCACGACAAGTACGGCCAATACGATGTATTCCTTTTTCAGCTTCACATTCTCTGTCCTTAGTGTTTTTCCCCGAATATCCTCTGTATAAGTCGCTTCCTTCTTTCCCGTCTGAACCATACGAACAGACCGGCCAGGATGACCAGCAGCGGCAGGCCGGCGATGTTCACACTCTTGATGAACGTCCTTGCCGACGCCGTGGTGTCCATCAGCGGGTTAAAGCTCTGTGACTTGCTGCGCATGAGTGCGTAACTCTCCCTGCCGTTTAAGTAATCGATAACGTTCATGATGAACTGGGCGTTGGGCGTGGAGCCGTTGCTGTCGACGATATCGTTTTTCAGGACCTCCGAGGAGCCGATAAGGAATATCTTGCCCGGCTTGCCCCTGTCGATGGTCGCCCCTTCGCTCTTGAAATGCGACAGATCAGCGTCTCCCTTCTTCACTGTCGAGCCCTTTGCGCTGTTGCCGTTCCCTTTGGCCGGGGCTGGTTTCGGGACCGGCCCCCTGCCCTTGAAATAGCTGGGGAACTCACCCTGGATTATGTAAGCAAGGGGCATCTGCCCGTACCTGCTCTTGTCCAGCGGCGGACGGCTGAACATGGAGTTGGGGTTGATTCTGCCGGAAAGTTCCCATGCCTTCCTCGACGAAGAAAACAGCTTAATGGCCTTGAGACCGTCGTCCTTTATCGTCTCCCTGTCCACTTCCACCGGAGAGGCATTGAGCATCACGAGTCCCTTGATGTTTCTGAGGAAAGGGACGCCCTTGTTGATGAACTCGTCTTTCACGATAGGCGCGACATATATTTTTCGCTGACCGCCGCCGAGGGTTTCGGGTATGCGCTGCGTGTAGCAGTTTTTGTCGAGGACATAGGACTTCCCGACACTCAGCCCGTAATGGCTCAGCAGCTTCCCGATCCCCGTATCGACGGGGACATAGGACGGTCCCTGACCCATCATGCGGTACTGAGGCGGGGGTTCGACGGCGTGGAAGGAATCCAGGAAGATGGCGAGGTTCCTTCCCTTCATCAGGTACTGGTCAAGCTGGTAGAGGTCGTAGTCTGAGAATTTCTCCTTCGGTCCGGCGATAATGAGCGTCGGCAATTCCGCGGGGATGCCGTCCTTGAGGTTCACCTCCCTGACGGTGTATTCTCCCGAGAGGAGTTTCCGGAAATGAGACAGCGGCTTCTCTTCAGTGGCCGCGCCTTCCATGGTCGCCCTCAGCAGGAGGGTCCCGTGGCCGGCGAGATAGCCGATCTCCTCGTTGACATCGATGACGTTTTCCACGGCGTCGTCGATACTCTGCCTGAGTTTGCCCATGTCGGCCAGCTCGTACTGCGTGCCGAAAAGCGG
>Ga0307436_1000026_pt1 | contig 63754 bp, 64 predicted proteins | sample SalMarWE160440MG_FD_202513 | JGI IMG/M metagenome (GOLD analysis project Ga0307436, IMG submission 202513) | Salt marsh sediment microbial communities from the Plum Island Ecosystem LTER, Massachusetts, United States - WE1604-40 | ecosystem: Environmental > Aquatic > Marine > Intertidal zone >...
GTCTGCCCACGCTTTGAGGTGGTCAAGATCCCAGTGGGTGTAGGTATCTTGAACCGTCTCATCCATCCATCCCAACACTGCACGAATCTTCGCAGGATCGTGCCCTGAGTCCCGCACTATCGTGTTGATGGTATGTCGGAATGAGTGAGGTGTGAGGCGTCGAGCCTGCCAGTCGATCCTTGCTCGATCCATCGTCGTACAGAACCGTTTTCGCCACCACGTCTCACCGAAGTGTGAACCGTTGTCGTAACAGAACACAAAGTCATCGGGTGCTATGCGTATCGATTCGAGCTGAAGCTGTAGTAGCTTATCGATGGTTCTTGGAGAGAGAGGAACCAACCTGTTATGGTCCCACTTCGGCGGGCCGATCTCCTTGCCGCCTTTCCACGCTTCGCTCACTATAAGTACTTGCCGCTCGAAGTTGATGTGCCTCCACCGCAGTGCTAGTATCTCCCCTCGACGTAACCCGGTCACCGCTGCAAGGTAGAAACAGGTATAATCATGAACGTCCAGCCATGGGCCGTAGCCATGGTCTGGAAACAAGGCCCTAAGCTCCTCACCAGTGAAGATTCCGCGCTCTTTTCTCCGCTCCTTTATCTTGCCAACGCCTGCGGTTGGGTCGCGGCTGATCTCCTCACGGTATAGTGCCTCTCGAAAGATTATCTTCACTATACCTATTGCCTTGTTAACCGTTGCCGGTGCATTCTTCGCAAGCAGCCTGGAACGTAAATCCAGCACGTCCGCACGGGTGATCTCTGAAAGCCGTTTGTCTGCAAAGGGGTCACTCAGAATGTGCTTTTGCAGTCGCTGGCGCTGTATCTTAGCATGTCGTCGGGTGATGCTCTTGCCTTCTTCTCGCAGTCGTCGGATGTGTGGGCAGCATTCCCAGTCGAAAAATGGTTGAGCGTACCGGCGGAAGCTTAGGTGGCACTGATTTCTGTGCCCTTCGGTACTTCGAAGAAGCTCTACTACGTAGGCTTCTGCTTTGTTGCGGTTTCTCTGCCCTGTGGTATGGAAGGTCTTCTCATTCGACAGTCGGTAATACCACAAGTGACCGCGCTTGAAAAGCAGGTAGGGCCGCTTCATTTCTTTTCACACTTCTTTCACACTTTGCGTATAGCCCGAAGCGGGTAAAGCTGGTACAACAGAGAGGAATTACTTGGAGGTGAGCAGGTTACCTTCGGGCAATACAGGATTCGAACCTGCGACCTCTGGCTCCGGAGGCCAGCGCTCTATCCAGCTGAGCTAATTGCCCTTGTTGTCCTACTTAAGATACAGCAATTATTCGGGTACTGCAAATAAAATCAACAAGTTTGGTAGTTTTCTTGGCCTCAATGAGAAGAATGTTTCCGGATCTGTTTATATAATTAATGGGGTTATTGTATAGGAGGTAGACAGGCAGGTGCTGCTTCAGGCTATTTTCACCGTTATTGAACGAGGGGCTGTGGGGCAGTTTGTCTCGCAAATACCGCATCCAATGCATATGTTGTTTTGAACAATCGGATATCGAAGAACAGTTTCCACACCGTTTATAAGTTTTGTTTTTTCCGATACCTTGATCGCCTTATCCGGAATAGGGCAGAACTCCTCGCATACAAGACAGTTCGTATCCTCGGCAAAGACGACACAGCGCTTCTCATTGATCGCAGCAATGCCGATAACCGCATGCTGCTTTTCTGCGAGTGTCTGTTTAGGTATGGCGAAGTTCGGACAGACCAGCTGGCATACCTGGCAGTTGTAGTCACAACCGAACTCTTCGAATACGAGATGCGGAGTGAACACGCCGTTGAACCCGCCCTCAAGACCGGAGATCTTTATAATTTTGTTCGGGCAGCTCTGCACGCATTGAAAACAGCGTAGGCAGCGCTGAACAAACAGGTTATCGTCTGTGACGCCGGGCGGCCGAAACAGCCTCATTCGATCTGAAGGCCCCGAAATATCCGGCTGGCTGCCGGTTGCGATAGGGGTGGCATCCGGTTGCGGTGTGCCTTTTTTACCCCTGCCAGAAAGGATGAGTAGCGTGCCGGTGAGAAGCCCGCCCGCAAAAAGTGCCCCCTGTACCAGAAGAGCGCGACGAGTTTCATCAGTATAGTATATTCCGTCATGGCGGGTTGCGGCAAATTGGAATCCGGAAGCCGGACATCGGGACTCGTATTCAAAGCAGAGTATACACTGGTGGTTGATCACGGTTTTCGAGCTGTATTCAGCGGCTTTCATCGGACACGTGTCACACAGGCTGCATGCAGAGCATTTTTTTATTAAAAGTTTGAATACTGATACTTTTGCCAGAAGGCCGTACAGCGCGCCGAGTGGGCATACATAGGAACACCAGAATCTACGTGAGAACAGGGATGCAACAACAAGAAGTCCGAGGAACATGATGCCGAGGAGCGAAAGTGAAAAAATCCTGATTATCCATACGTTCGGATGGAAGAACTGCAGTACGGGCGGCGCGTAAAATACTGCAACGAGCAGGGCGCTAAGTATGAACCATGAGGGAGGATAGTGTGCAAATCGATGTGTAATTTTTACGAACGACCCGTCATGAAACGACCCGTCGTGAATCGACTTATCATGGAACAGCCGTTTCTGTATCGATTTGCGCAGCGGTTTGATGCAGAAATCGAGTATTTCGATGAGTGTTCCGAGCGGGCAGATCCATCCGCAGAAGAATCGTCCGAAAACAACGGTGAGGGCCAGTATGCCTACGGTGCCCACGAGGTACTCCCACTCGAACTGGAGATGGGTGAGCAGGATGAGCGGATCGGTTTTGAGAAACGGGTTTTCACCCGGCCAGAAGGGGTTGAGCGATCGTATGAATATGAAGAGAAAAAGACCGAAAAAGAGTACCTGAGACAGTATCCGAAGCTGCTTGAGTGTTCTGAAACCCTGTGCTCTGTTTATCATGTTCATGAGTCAACAATAAAAAGGTGATTTTAATTGATATGTTCCGATTACGGTTATTTCCCGGAACTGGATTCCGGAAATAGCATCCGATGCGTGAACCGGAAGATACAAGTGATGACGTTTTAACTTACGAGAGCAATATGGTGTGTGTACTGAAGCCCTCTATTTTTCCGATACCCTTCCTGTATGCCTTTGCGATATACCCGATACTGCCCGGGTTTTTGTTGAACAGCCTTGCGGCAGAGGCATCTGCGCTCACGATGTCGGGTGAAGCGATTATCGTATCGAACCGTTTCAAGTAATCGGTGCTGCCTCCTGTCGGTCCATTTTTGAGCATAATGTTCGTGGCATCGATAATGGTAAGATGGCTTTTGACCCCCATGTTGATATCGGAGATGGATTCATGCATGTGCCAGTGCCACTTGCCGCGGTTGTCGCCGGTAATTCCCATGAGGTTTTTCATGCCCAGTGTGAGACCTGCTGATGAGTGGGTTTTGGCAACTGGTACATTGATGAATACGTCTGATTCAAGCACGTATCGATTGACCGTCGTCTCCTTCAGGACTTCCGCTCCGCTTATGGAGATCTCTTTATATAGTTTTTTCGTCACATCGTCGACATACAGTACTTTCGCACCGGCAGATTTGGCCGCTTTTTCAATGCCGGAGTTTACGTACGTCAATTTCGGGTTGTCGCAGGTCCTGTCGAATACGTACACCTTCGAAGCAAGGGCCTGGAAGCAGAGGTGCACTATTGTCCGGACGACGACCGGGTCGGTTGTCGCCTTCAGTTCCGGAGGACGATTGAAGGCGATGTTCGGCTTTACCACCACGATATCGCCCGGTTTTACATACCTGTTGATTCCACCGACTAAACGTACAGCTTCAGCTGTCGCACGTTCATAATCAGCTCCTTTTGCGATCCCTACATCGTAACCGGAAAGGCTGTCGGGAAATAGCCTTCGTACGGTCAGATAGAAACCGGTTCCGAGGGCTGCTTTTAGGAAATCTCTTCTTTTCATAGGTTTATAAGTATACCATATCCCTGATTAAAAGTAAAATAATAATAATATAATTTTGATACGATACTATCCCTGGAAATGATTTGAAACCGATTGGATTCTAAATCTGTATAAAAAAGAGGCCTTTCGATTGACACCTGTAGAGCAGGAGGGTATCGTATGTGTTGAGTACTTTTCAAATTATGAACAACACCGATACCGCGGGGTACTACGAGTTTTCCTGTTTCCATACAGGCAGAACAGGCCGATCCCGCCGTTCAGGAAAAAGAGAGAGGAGATTCCATGCAGTACAAACCGCTATACGACGGAAAGAAACTGCCGGTAATAGGGCTCGGCACCTGGAAGATAGGGGGCCAGATGACACCAGATTACTCCCATGACGATGAGGAAGTCGCTCTCGTGCGGAAGGCGATAGAGATGGGGTATTCCCATATCGACACCGCGCAGATGTACGGCGGTGGGCATACCGAGGAGGTCGTCGGAAGGGCGATAAAGCCTTTCAAACGGGATGATCTGTTCATCACCACGAAGGTCTGGAGTAACAACCTCAGGTATACTGATGTGCTGCGTGTATTTGGCATAAGCCTGAAAAAATTGGACACAGATTATGTTGATCTGTTTCTTATTCACTGGCCGAATCCGACCATTCCCCTGAAGGAGACATTCAGGGCATTCAATGAAATTGTAAAAAGCGGTCGAGTGAAATATATTGGCGTGAGCAATTTCGGCATCAAACAGCTCAAGAAAGCGCAGGCTCTCTCAGATATTCCGATTGCAGCAAACCAGGTGGAATACAGCATTTTAACCCGCGTCCCTGAAAGAACCGGACTGCTGGACTACTGCAGAGAAAACAATATAATTCTAACCGCCTATGAACCGCTCGGGAAGGGCCGGGTGTTTTATAACGGGGATCTCCAGCGTATAGCCGCAGCAAGCGGTGAGACTCCTGCCCGGCTCGCCCTGTGCTGGCTCATCAGAAAGCCCGGAGTCATCACCATACCCATGTCCTCAAAGGAAGAGCACCTGAGGGAGAATCTAAAGGTCGCCGACCTTGATCTGCCGGCTGAAATCATGGAGAAACTTGACGGGCTGGTGCATGTATAGTGTGCCGAGACAACGTTTTTATGTACCGTTCTCTGATAGTGTATACCATACGAGCTGGCCGCATGCCGCTGCAATATCGTTCCCACGCCTGTATCGCTCGCTGACACTAACACCGGAATCTGAGAGGATTTGCCTGAATGCCATGATCCTCCCTGCTGTTGGTGTCTGAAAGGTTTGTAAAGCAAATGCCTGTAGAGGAGGAGCCTGGACCTTGCGTGGGCGGTTTCTGTTGTACCTGATGATATTTATGTGGGCGTTTGCATCCCGCGCAAACCGGGCAAGGGCGGTGGCATCCTCTTCTGAGTCGTTGATCCCGGACATAAGGGTATACTCCAGGGTCACACGCCGCTTTGTCTTTTCATGGTAGTGCTGGATGGCCTTTTTCAACCGGGTAAGGCTGTTTTCAGGTGATAACGGGATGATAGCTTTTCTCTTTTTTTCAAATACCGAACCGATGGATACGGCGAGTCTCGGTCTCAGCCCGGAATCGGCAAGGTCATATATCTTTTTCACGATACCGCAGGTTGACACAGTGATGCGCCTGGAAGAGAATCCCGACTCCATTAAAAGACCAATGCTCTTCAGAACTTCATCATAATTTAAAAGGGGTTCACCCATTCCCATGAACAGAATGCTGTCGGGTTTTCCGTAAAGCCTCTCGAGCGAAAGAACCTGATTGACGATTCCGCCTGACCGGAGGTTCCTGGCCAAACCTCGAGCTCCTGTTGCACAGTAGACGCACCCGACGGCACACCCTATCTGGCTCGAAATGCAGAAAGACATCCGGCCGCTTTTATCCCTGAGAACAACAACCTCGATACCCATTCCATCCTCTGTAATGAATATGTGTTTTTTCGTTTTCCCATCCGCCGAAACGGATGAGTCGAATGATGTGTAATATCGGAGTGTAAAATCGGAGGAGAGCTGCTGCCGAAGCTCCTTCGGAATGTCCGACATCAATGAAAAGGTTTCTATCTGCCTTTGATACACCCAGGCAAATAGCTGTTTTGCATGAAATGTCCTGAAACCTTTCAATTCGACATATGCGGCAATTTCAGCGCTGGATAATCCAATGAAGGGTTTTCTGTTGAGGTGGTTTTGTATTGATGTTGTTTCAGACATGATTCTAGCGGCTTCGTCCGGTCAGGAGTTTGAGCCTGTTTTTCAGATCTTTGTTCTGGATTCCTTTTTGCAATGCCTCGCCGATTATTTCCCTGGCTTTGTTCCGGTCGCCCAGAGACTGGTAGCATTCTGAGAGGAGTATGGTAAGCTGGTAATTCAGACCGGAAAGGTTTTTCAGCTGGTTGAGGTTTTGTATAGCCGCATCGAAGTTGTTTTCCATTTTATCGAGCATGCTCAACCCGAGAATTGCATAGTAATCGAAATCTCTCTCGATAGCCTTTTTATAATAGAACCGAGCGGTTTCGGCGTTTCCGAGATTGCGATACGCATCACCGAGCCTCGTGAGGATTTTTTTGTTCTGCGGATCTGATTTTAAAATCCTCCGCCAGTAATCCACTGCCTTTTCATACTCGTGCAGGCCCCTGTAGGAATCCGCAAGACCGTACAGCGCATAGAAGTTGTTTTCTTCTTTTTCAAGTGCCTTGTAAAAAAATTTGAGTGCCTCATTGTACAGCTTCATTTTTCGGTAGCAATTTCCGGTGCTGGTCAGGACAATGACATCGTCACGCTGAATTTCAATGAGCTGATGCCAGTACGATAGCGACTTTCTGAAGTTTTTATTCTCAAAATACAGATGCCCGAGGCCGGACAGGGCATAAGGGTTCTTAGAATCGATGGACATTGCGCGTTTATAGCACTCTATCGCCTTATTGAAGTTCTTCGTTTTCCTGTAGGTATCGCCGAGCCTGGTGAGAACAGCAATGTCGTACTCGTTTTCGCTGTAGGAAAGGTATTCTTCCCACACCTCTATCGCCTTTGTAAATTTTTTAGCGCCTCTGTATGTATCGGCAAGGCCGATGAGAGCAAACTTGTTGACTGGATCCACCTTGAGCGCCTGTATATAGTACTCCTCGGCCTGTTCAAACTTTTTTTCCCCTTTAAACACATCCGCGATTCCTACAAGCGCGTAGATATTTTTTTTGTCGATTTCGAGAATTGTTCTAAACTCGCTCTCTGCCTCTCTGAATTGCCTTTCTTTCAGGTGGTGGTACGCCGTCTTTGAGATTTCAGGAATTCTTTTCCACTCTTCGTACTCCTTTGTACTTTTTTTCATTACATTTTCCTTTCATCCTTCGCTGAGCCACTTTTTCAATACGGCGACAATTCTTTCTGTAAGTTCACTGATCCGCTTCTCGTATTTTGCCTCGATATAAAAATGGAGCGCCTTCAGCGGTTTTTTTTTATCGAAATAGTAGTAATCTCCGACCCTGATAAGCCCGTCTTTGTAGGATGTGGTAACGAATATCTTGGCCGCTTTTTCAATATCCCCGTTGTTGAATAGTTCATTTCCTTTTCTGATGAGAATGAGCCTCTCTTTCGGGGTCAGTACTTTGTTCATAAATATTGAATGTAATCCTTTTTCGGGTATTTTTCAACAGGGGTTGATCCAGCCGCTGCTTAAAAGGGGCGTGTATCCCTGACGGGATGTATCCCTGACGGGATATGCCGCTTCTGATCGGGTGAAATATTGCAATAAAATTGACTCTAAAATAGAGTTGGTATACTATATGGGGGCACTATGCAGAACATTTTCCTACAGACCTATCGGGAAGAGGATCAGGTTGTTTTCATAGAGGGCAAAGACTGTCACCATCTTAAAAACGTCCGACGCATAAAAAAGGGAGATATAATAGAAGCTGTGCTCGGGCAAAAGAAGGCACGGCTTCTCGTTTTTAGTATTGAAAAGAAGCGGATTATCTGCACTATCGCCTATACGAGAAAGATTAATGGCGGCGGAAACACAACTATTTGTGTCTATCAGGGTTTACTCAAAGCGTGGAAGATGGATTCCCTCGTGGCGCGGCTTGCAGAACTGGGCGTTCGGATGTTTGTACCTCTCATAACGAGCAGATCGATTCCCCGCGGAGACACGGGTGTATCCAGAATGGAGCGCTGGCGGCGGCTTTCAAGGGAAGGAGCGAAGGTTTCAGGAAGTGAAGAGCAGATGGAGATTTCACCGCCGGTTTTTTTTGTGGATGCATGCAGAAGTTTGAATAAAACAAAAAACGGAGTTATCATAATTTTTTGTGCCGGGGATTCAGATGTACATATTAAGACTTATCTCGAATCTATTTCGGCCGCCGATATCTCTTTTAACCTCTTTTTCGGGCCCGAGGGTGGATTTACAGCAGACGAGGTTCAGACAGTAAAAGAAGCCGGTGGAACAGCGCTGACAATGGGGAATTTTATTATGAAATCGGATACCGCGGCCCTGGTCGGGACCGGTTTTATCCGTATATACTATTCAGAGATGGTTGGAACATGAAGAGGGACCGTATTCTCGGCATACCGTTTGATGCCGTTCGAACAGAAGATGTACTGAAATCGACGGAAAGATTCCACATGGATGAAAAAAGCCGTGTCATCGTTTTTCTGTCTCTTCCAACTCTCATGATGGCAAGAAGAAAAAAGCTGTTACGCATTTTTTTAGAAGAAGCGGACATCATCATTCCAAGCGGTAAAAGCATCTTTCGTGCTGCTAAACTCTTAAGGAGAACTATTACAGAGAAAATAGATCCTTCGCAGTTTGTCAAACGGCTTTTAATGCAGTCTGTCGAACTGAATAAATCTGTGTATTTTCTCGGAGGCAGAGGCACAACCGTAGAACGGGCCTACACAAACCTGAAAAAAGAAATACCGAAACTGTTCGTTGTCGGTCGATACAGGGGGGATTATCCCAAAAAAAACCATGAAGATATCGTAACGGCAATCGGAAAGGCTTCACCGGATTATTTTTTTATCGGCCTTGGCTCACCACACGAGGCAAACTGGGTCGAAGCGAATAGAAATCGTGTTAATGCGGGAATCACTATACTGGTAGGCCGACTCTTCGATGTGTTTGCGGGTACGGTTAAAAAAAGATACTGGAAATATGTTGAGCCTGAAAGGGCGGTATTGCGAGAGATTCCTCAGCCGGGTTCTTTCCGCAGATTGATCTGGCTACCTGTTTTTTTTATATTAGTATGTTTTGAGAGGTTGTTCTGGAAGCATCGACCATGAAAAATATTACTGTATGTGTCTTTATTAAAAACCTGGAGCCCGGCCTTCTTTCAATTGCAGACAGGCGGGTTAAATCTCTCGTTACTGTCTTTGGCGGAATGAGAATTATCGATTATTATATAGCGCCCTTTGTCTCTCTTACGAATGCGAAAATTTTTGTGTTTGCCGAACGGGATGCCGCTCTAAAAGATCATCTCGTATATACCTACAATACAGGAAGGATAAGAATTATTGAGGATCCGAATACTTTCGACGCTTTTTCAAAAATAGTTAATGGGAGGAAGAGGGGCAGTTTTCTCATTATGAGAGCTGACGGTGCTCTTATTGCGGATTGGGTTGAACTGATCCGGCAGGTGGACGGACTGGCGGAGGGACAATATTCTTTCAATGCAAGGGACGGATACACCTTTGGATTTTACGTCAGCCAGGGAATGCTCCGGCCTCTTTTTAAAGATCGGGACGGACTGCATGGGGATATTGATTGGACATGGGATGCGGTAATGGATTTTTTTACCTCGGGTGGGAAGGCCGTACATTGCAAGGCGCGGTATATTCCGTTTAAAACCGTCATGGAATACTACAATACACATATGACCCTGCTTAAAAGACTCAAAGATAATATTCAGTTGTTTTCATCCCCACTTCGGGCCGTAAAGGACGAAAGTACAACCCGAATTGGAAACGGTGGTTTTGTAAGAAACTCTCACATCTCACCATCGTGCCTCGTTGAGGGTATGGTTGACCGTTCAATACTGTTTCCCGGAGTTCGGGTCGGAAGCAACGCGAAGATTATAGACTCGATTGTTATGGAGAATAATTATATCGGCGGTAACGCTGTTGTCAGGAATGCAATCATATGTGAAAACAGCGAACTGTTTTCAAAGGTTTCGCCGAATATCGGTGAAAAGGCTGTTATCGGCGGCGAGAATATATCCGGTAGCAACAGCGAATATCCGGAGTTTATTCGCGACGGTATAACGCTTATAGGAAGAAATGTGGAGATTCCCAGGAAGTTCAGAGTTTCGGAAAACTGTTTTATTGCCTCTAATGTGGACAGAGGAGTGCTCAGGGGAAAAGATAGAATACCTGCTGGTCTTTCTGTGCATGCAGGGTAAAGGCGTAGACACATGATACGTTTCAATATTCCAACCATCGAAAAAAAGGACCTTGAAGCGGTGCTGTACTGTATGATCAGCGACGATTTAACTCCGGGTGCCTATATGCGCGAGTTTGCCGGTATGCTGCGTAAGACGATCTCGCTTCCCTATGTTGCTGTTTATAACAGTAATTTTCATGCACTGGAAACAGCGTTTTCCCTTCTCGGTGCCGGACAGGGAGATGAAGTGATCCTTTCGAGCTTTACCAGATACAGAACCCTCGGCCACGTGCTCAGGGCTGGACTTACGCCGGTTCTGGTCGATGTCGAAAAAGATAGCTTTCTTCCATTAAAAGAAGATATTGAAAAGAAAACTGGGGAGAGGACACGGTGTATCATTATCAGTCAGATGTTCGGGTTGCCCAATGATCTCGACTCTTTCCGCTCGTTCGGTATTCCCATTATTGAAGACCTTGACGGTACGTTAACCGGGCAGATTAATGATAGAAAGACAGGTTCATTCGGTGATTTCGTAACTATGAATTTCAATGACGATGCGATCATTACAACCGGCAGCGGGGGTATGCTCGCGTCCAGAGATGCGCTTCTCAAGAAAACCATTCTTTCAAACAGGGCCGACGAATATTCCCCTGATTATCTAATGAGCGATTTTAACGCCTCTTTAGGAATATCCCAGCTGAAAAAACTTGAGCGGATGATAGAAAAGAGAAAAAAAATTGGCAGGTATTTCGACGATGCGGTATTGCTATCTAACGGTACATTGATCGGCAGGCGAGAAGGTCAGGAACTTTGCTTTCCCAGCTATGTTGTAAAAACCGAAACTCCCTTTGATGACACCGAGCGGTTTTTTAAAAAATACGGGGTTCCGGTAAAAAGGGGGATTAGCAGACCGCTGCACCGGTATATGAAACTTGATCCGAAGAAGTTTAAAAATACAGAGGAGCTATTTGGAAAAACAGTTGTACTGCCGCTGTACCCTTCTCTCGACAGGGAGCATATTGAAAATATCGCGCGTGGCATCAGAGCGGTTTTATGAAAACAGGATGCTATCCCGGGACAGATTTTGGGAAAAAGTTTTGACTTAATCGGAAATTGATTTCATCAAGGTTCGGTGAGCATGTTTTGAAGGGTTTTTAATAGATGAGGAATTTTCTTAAAATATTAAGGAAGAAAAACGAGAAAATATCTGTTCTAACAGAGTATATACCGTGTTGCATTTGAAACAGGGTATCGGGGCCGACTACCCCGACATGCAGCGCATGATATATGGTGTAAAGGGGTTGGTTGCGTGAAACTGGTAGGCGTTGTGATTAAGGATAACAGCAGCAGGGCATTCAACACTGCTGAAGTTCTGAAAGGATACCTTCGTTCGAGGGATATCGAATATCTGATTCTACCGTCAAGGAAAGGTGAAATCGAGCGGACTATCCGGGAAAAAATACCCGTATGTGATTTTGTCGTAGCCATAGGAGGTGACGGCACACTCCTGTTTGCGGCGAGGATTTTTTCGAAGTACGGGATTCCTATAGCGGGTATCAACCTCGGTGGGCTTGGTTTTCTCACTGAATTCAGAGAGACTGAAGTTTACGAGTGTTTCGAATGTTTCGTCAGCAGCCTGCATAGCTATGAAGAACGTATGATGATAGACATATCGGTCATCAGAGAAGGAGTCTCCTGTTTTCAGTCGACAGGCCTCAATGATGTGGTTATAAATACCGGTGGAATATCGCGCCTTCTCGAGCTCGAAGTTTCGAATGGAAATCGATTCATCGGTGCGTATCGGGCGGACGGGATAATAATTTCGACACCGACGGGTTCAACCGCGTATTCGCTTTCCGCAGGTGGGCCTATACTCGAACCAACAACAGAGGCATTCGTCATATGTCCGATCTGTCCGCATTCTCTCGGTGCACGTCCACTCATCGTACCGCCGAGGGAGGATATCACCGTACGCATTCTGTCAACGCAGAGGAAGGTTATAATAACAGTAGACGGACAGGTCGCGTTTGATGTGCAGGATGGTGATGTGGTGCGGGTGTCGAGATCTGAAATAGTGACCAAGCTGATATCCCTTGGGAACAGAAGTTTTTATGACATAGTAAGGGAAAAGCTTGCCTGGAAGGGTTAAAATGCTGTCTGAATTGTACATCAAGAACTTCGCGCTCATCGAGGAGCTCACGCTGCAGTTCAGTAGCAAACTCACCGTGCTGTCTGGAGAAACTGGAGCGGGGAAGTCTATCATTGTCGGGGCCCTCGGACTTGTTCTCGGCGAAAAGGCAAGAACATCACAGATTCGCACCGGTGCTGACTCCTGTATCGTGGAGGGGCGTTTTGAGATTGAGGTTTCGCACCCGGTATGCACAGTTCTCGAAGAGAAAGGTATAGAAAGCGGTGAGGGTGATGCCTTCATTATCAGGAGAATCATCACTCGGCAGGGCAGCTCTCGGAGTTTCATAAACGGCCTCCAGGTTTCTGTTCGAGATCTTCAGGATATAACCGCCCTGCTTGTTGACATACACGGCCAGCATGAGCATCAGTCGCTTTTAACTGTTCGGAATCATCTTCATTTGCTCGATCAGTACGGTAAACTTCAAAGCGACCTGGCCGGGTATCGGCAGAGTTACCTGAATGTGCTCCGCCTGGAGGAGGAGATAGAGAAACGGACTATTGATGAGAGGGAAAAGGAGCGAAAGATAGATATTTTGAGTTATGCAATTGCTGAGATAGACCGGGCGAATATTGCAGAGGAAGAGGAGGAGGAGCTGAAGAGGCAATACAGGGTATTGCGGAACTATGAGAGCCTCGTGTCTTCCATTTCAGAGGCCTATGAACCTCTCAAAGGTGATGAGTTTTCGGCGCTGACCCTTGTAGAACAGGCACTCACGGCTCTTGGTAAAGTACGAGAGGTTTCGTCTGAAATAGATGGCCTTGTCGAGAACCTTGAGAATGCGCGTGTTCTGATAGATGAGAGTGCGGCTGATCTCAAGCAGTATATCGACGGTATAGAATACGAACCGGGAAAGATCGACGGCATATTGTCCAGGCTGGAGCTCATTAAAAATATTAAAAAGAAGTACGGAGAAACAGTTTCTGAGATTCAGCAGTATCGACAGAGGTGTTCGAAAGATCTTGAGGATCTTGAGACGAACGACACGGTTATTTTGGAGCTTGAAAATAAGCTTGAAAAAGAGATCAGGAAGGCTCAGAAACTGGCAATAGAGCTTTCCGTACGCCGGCGGGTTGCCGCTAAAACACTTTCAGTGGCGGTAATGGATGAGCTTAAATTTTTAAGCCTCGCCAAAGCGTGTTTTTCGGTTCATATTAACTATACGGAAGGCGAAGACGGACTTGTTGTAATCGACCATAAGCGGTATAAGTTGATGCCGTACGGGCTTGACAATGTGGAGTTTCTAATTTCAACGAATATCGGAGAGCCGCTGATGCCGTTGAAAAATGTTGCATCCGGTGGCGAGCTCTCCAGAATAATGCTTGCAATCAAGACGGTTCTCGGTAATGTTGACCCGATCCAGACCTTCGTCTTCGACGAGATTGACGCCGGTATCGGCGGCAAGGTTGCATGGGCAGTCGGCAGCAGGCTGCGGACAATGGCAGGCCTCAAGCAGATTATATGTATTACACATCAGGCGCAGATAGCATCTAAAGGAAACCTTAATATACGTACCGAAAAGCATGATAGAAACGGAAGGACAGTGACCGAGGCCAGTGTCCTGAAGGGTGAGAAGAGAGTGGAGGAGATCGCCCGTATGATCAGCGGAAAAACAATTAGTACTGCGGCTATTGAACAGGCGCGGCATATGATAGAGGAAAATGCTTGAGTTAATATCGATCATTGGATACAATATACATGCCGTCAGGTATACATGCCGTCAGGTATACTACCAGTGAACAACATTGTGCGGGGGAAATGTGAAAACTTTTATCTGCAGTATGCTTATTATTATGTCGGTTTGGGTGGGGTTTGCGGCTGATAAGATTGACGAGGTATATAATTCGATATTGAGCATGTCCAAGAAAATAACACCTGCTTCATACCGGGTGCGGGTTAAAAATAAAACCTTTGAGGACGCGCTGAAGGACCTCCCCGAGGATGTTCTAACGGGGAAGGGGAAGCCGGCGGTTGTCGTAACCTTTAAAAAGGGTGTAGGGGTAAAAATTATTATTGAAAATATTAAGAGCGAGTACGCATCGCTGTTCTCGATGTATGAGGACTATTTGAAGTTTTCCGGCATCTCCAAGGTTCAAAACCCGGTTGAATTCAAAGAATTGATTGACCGGAATAAGGTCAGCTTTGTCAAGGAAGACCCAGACTCTGTGGTAGTACAGGCGTGGGACCCGGGGAAGGAAGAAAAGGATAACAATTACGCGTTATTTACTATCGATAAGAAAATGTGGGTTATACTAAAGGCGGTGTACTACCTGGACGGCTCACCCTATGTTCAGGTCATCAATAGCTATAAGAACTTTGGGAAGTACTACCTTCCCTACAAGATCGAGCTTAAAAACCTGGTTGACGGCACCTCCGATTTGTTTCTCTTTGAGGATTACAGGTTTGGTGGGTAACAGAGGCCACTTGAATGACGGTGGGTTGTTTTTTGATTCATTTCGGAGCGGGTATCGGCAGGGTGAAAACCGGTTATCGGATATGAATGTTCTATCGACGGATGGGGGTGATATGTATGGGTGATATTCAAGATTCTTCGTATACCTGGCCTGTTCTGCCGGAGAATGTAACCGGTATCGGCGTCGCCGGTCCTCCCGCAGATGAAACTGCAGCGCCTGAAGAAGAAACGCACAATGAGAGTACCGTACAGACGGAGAACAATAAATTTTCGGAAGAGGAAGTAGGCAATAATATCGATGTTGAAGCGTAGTACGAATAGGATGAGCGAATGGCGGTGAGTAAAGAAGGAAAAGTGAAGTATAATGAAGAGATTGCGTTTCTTAAAAGAAAGATCGACGAGATCAATCAGAAAATTAAGTATCTGGAATCGCAAAACAGTGAGAATGAAAATGTAATCACGCTTCGAATCGTTTCTCACCTTGTTGACCTGGTATCGGTATACTGCGCTATGACCGATTTGAGTAAAAATTTGCTCGGCTACAAGAATGAATCATTTCTCGACACAGGGAGAAAGAACCTCTACAAGGCGTTGATACTGCTCGAGGGTATCGTTTCGGGAGTTATCGATCTGCCACTTAATGAAAACTACGAGCTCCTGCAATCCCTCGAATCGTTCAGCGATGCCGATAGGCTGAAGCTGATGAAAAAAGTTGGGTATACTGTGTCGCTGCTCGAAGACAGATACGGAGAAAACTCAAAATGGAAATGGAGCTTTGTCGAGCTCGAGGGAAGATATGCGGTTGTTGCGAAAAACCTTTTCAATTTCAGACGGTACCAGGAAAAGAATGATCCGAATATCGAAGGTTTTGATGACCGGTATGATTATCTTTTTCTTATAAAGGAGCTTCTCGAACGATCGAGCAACAGGTACAGGGAGAAGTATGAGCTCACCAATCATTCTCCTGAAGATATGAAAAAAGCGCTTGATTTTCTCCGGGCCCTGAAGAGAATACATATTCTTTTCAATGAAAAAAATGAATCGCAGAATGTGACGAAGCGGATAGAGCTGTGGTCGCAGAAGCTCGAGGTTGACTTGAAGGCAAAAGAGAAGCAGATGAAAAAGAAACTTGCAGGCCGTAACGAAAAAAAGATATAGCGTACAGTGATCCTGCCTCGGATTCCCCTTTTTATTAATGAAAATATTTTTCCTTTTTTCCTTGACAAATATGAAAAAGATAGTATAGTTTTGTTTGAATTTACTTATATAATGTTATAAAAATCTACCATTATTGACATATTTATACATTAATTTGTTCTGCCAGGAAGAAAAAACGGCGAGGTGGGCATGGTGACCGGGTACAGGGAAGATCTGAAGAATGCACTTCTCGACAAGGAGCTTAACAGGATGCTTACCATAACGGAGGCTGCAGACCTTCTGGGAGTAAGCTGCACCTCTCTGCGGAGGTATGCGAATGAGGGAAAGATAAGGGCATACAGGGTCGGCTCGGGAAAGCACAGGAGGTTCAGGAAAAGGGACGTGCTCGAGTACCTGGAGAGGAACAGTGAATATTAATACTACAGCGAAACTTTACTAATTTATTGCAATCTTAAGTAAAGGTAGTAAATAAGTTCGCAAATATGGTTAAAATGCATTTAAAATATCTTTTTACGAAAAAGTTACGGTGTAGTATTAGGGTACCTGTTATAGGTTTTTTCTGTTTTATTCTGATTCTACCGGGCTGCGGCTATTTGGACGAGAGGAGGGAAATCACAAGGAGCAAAAAAGTGCTTGCCCAGGGTACAAAGGAGACAGAGGATCTCGTCAAGGTACGCGGGAGACTGAAGAGGATAATTGATTTGAAGGTGCAGGCTGTGGATATACTTGAAGATGTCGACAGGGAGCTGGGCAGAAAATATATGGCGCTCGGAAGCTATAAGCTTGCAAGCGAGGTCTTCCTCGAAGCAGAATCCTTGCTTCCCTATAACGGTTTTATTAAAAAGGATCTGGGCGAATGCTACTACTTTCTTGGGGCCGGCGCGGTGGATGCTGATGAGAAGAATACGTACCTCATAAAATCAAAGGCCTATTATGAAAAGGCGCTCGAGATAAATCCTGATATTTTCGAGGCGCGTTACGGTCTCGGGCTTCTTCTCTTTTTCGGGTTCAATGATGTTATCGCTGCAATCGATCAGATGAAGGTTGTCCTTGCAGGGGAACCGGATAATGCGGATGCTCATTTCGCGCTCGGCAGGTTTTATTATGAGACTGGCGAGCTCGGTAAATCGATGGGGGAGTACCTCGAGCTTCAAAAAATACTTCCCGCGAGCTCACCAAAACGGGACAAGGTGGATGAGAATATTTTGAAACTGAACAGGGAGCTCGGCGTTGAGCAATGAGGAGATGATCAACCTGCTTGCCGTCAATCGTATTACGAACTATACTCCCCGCCAGAAATATCTCCTCTACGGGCAGTACAAAACCGGGGAGGCTGTTCTCAAGCATCATATAAAGGCCGAGGCTCTTTTTGCAAAGGCATTCAAGATAAACGGAGAGCCATTCGAAAGAAATACGGTACTGAGAGATGCCGGTAAAGAAATGGATTTTTGCGCGAATCACGATATTGAGGTCCTTGGTATTCATTCGGATATGTATCCCGATTGTCTGCGCAATATCGAAGATCCTCCTCTCGTTCTGTTCGCAAAGGGAAATACTTCATTGCTTCGCAAAACCAATGCCGTTGCAATCGTCGGCGCGCGCAGGGCTTCAAACCGAAGCATTACAATGGCCTATTCCCTCGCTCGCGCCATTGGAAAATCCGGAACTCTGGTCATAAGCGGGCTTGCAGCAGGGATCGATTATTATGCGCATAAAGGAGCGTTAGATGGCACAGGAGAGACAATCGCAGTGCTCGGCAACGGCATTAATGTTGTGTATCCGAAGTCTAATGCCGATATGTACGACTCGATTACGGATACGGGGCTTATCGTGACGGAGTATCCGCTTGGCACCGGTCCACTGAAGTATCATTTTCCACAGCGGAATAGGATTATAAGCGGATTATCGCTCGGTACGGTCGTTGTAGAAGCTTCGAGAAGCTCCGGCGCGCTTATTACGGCAGCTTTTGCTCTTGAACAGGGGAGAGAGGTTATGGCGGTTCCAGGAAGAGCCGGATTGGACAGTTTTGAGGGAAACAACAGGCTCATAAAGGAGGGCGCCCACCTTGTCGAGAGTGCTGAAGAAATACTTGAAATACTGGGAATCGACTATGAGGGAGACGAACGTAGCGCGAAAAAACTCCCCTTTTCACCTCTGGAATGTAATATTCTAAAAGTGATAGGGGATGATAGAGTGAGTATAGAGGAAATCGAGGGTGTGCTGGATGATCCGATATCTCATATATCGTCAGCATTGACGAAGCTCGAGCTGGACGGGGAAGTTGTACAACATCCCGGAAAAATTTATTCGAGAGTGAACTGATATGGAAAAAGAAAAATCCCTGGTTATCGTAGAGTCTCCGACAAAGGCAAAAACAATAAATAAGTACCTGGGGAAAGAATATACGGTGAAATCTTCAATGGGGCATCTCATCGATCTGCCGAAGTCAAGACTGGCTGTAGATGTGGAAAATAACTTCAAAGCAGATTATATAACAATCCGGGGAAGAGGGAAGCTGCTGAATGAATTAAAACGGGCAGCCCAAAAAAGCGACAGGATATACCTCGCTGCTGACAGCGATCGTGAAGGTGAGGCGATCTCCTTTCATATTAAAAATGCGCTTTTAAAGACAAATCCAAAGGCCGATGTTAAACGGATTGTGTTCAATGAAATAACCCAAAGGGCGATTCTCGAGGCTGTTTTGCATCCGAGAGATATCAACATGTCGCTTGTCGAGGCGCAGAAGGCGCGGAGAATCCTCGACAGGCTTGTAGGGTATAATCTCTCACCCCTTCTCTGGGAAAAAATCAAGAAAGGCCTTTCAGCAGGAAGAGTACAGACCGCCGCGCTCAGAGTCATTTGTGAGCGCGAAAAAGAGATTGAAGAGTTTATTTCCCTCGAGTACTGGACAATCGAAGCTGAGTTCAAAAAGGGTAGAAAGACATTCAGCGCGAAGCTTACCCTTGTTGACGGGAAAAAGGCGGAAATACATTCTGAATCCGAAGCGGATGCCCTGCTCAATCGTATTCAGGGCAAGCCGTTTGTCGTGAGTAAGATCGAAGAGGCACAAAGGCGGAGAAAGCCTCCGGCGCCCTTTACGACGAGCAAACTGCAACAGGCGGCAGGTTCCAGACTTGGATACCAGGCGCGTAAGACTATGATGATTGCCCAGCAGCTTTATGAGGGAGTATCTCTTGAGGAGGGGCCTGTCGGTCTGATTACCTATATGAGAACCGATTCCTTGCGTATTTCGCAGGAAGCAGCTGACGAAGCCCAGCGGTATATCACTGAATATTTTTCAGGCAAGTATATCCCTGAAAAACGAAGCCAGTTTAAAAACAAAAAAAATGTGCAGGATGCCCATGAGGCTATACGACCGACCTCGGTATTCAGAACTCCTGAAAACCTGAAGCCCTTTCTTTCGCGGGATCAGTACAGGCTGTACACTCTTATATGGGAACAGTTTCTTGCATCGCAGATGGCGGACGCCCTGTTCCGACAACGCCGGATTGACATAGTGGCTGATGGGGTTTTGTTCCGGGCGGCAAGTAGAAAGCTTCTTTTTGACGGTTTTCTCAAAGCACTCAGGATGAACAAACAGGAAAAGTGGACAACTCTTCCTGAGCTTGAAGAAGGTGAAGCGCTCGAGCCTATCGAGATTCATAAGGACGTGCACTACACCGAGCCACCCCCGCGTTACACCGATGCATCTCTGGTGAAGTTTCTCGAAGAGTCCGGAATCGGCAGGCCGAGTACGTACGCGCCGATCATAACCACACTTCTCTCGCGATACTATGTTGAACGGATAAAGCGGCAGTTTAAGCCAACCTTTCTTGGGAGGCTTGTCAATGATCTTATGGTCAGGAGTTTTCCAGATCTCTTTGACATCCGTTTTACCTCAAGGATGGAAAACAGGCTTGACGAGGTTGCCGAGGGAAAGCTCGAATGGGCTCAGTTGTTGAAGGATTTTTACGCACCCTTTATGGAGTCTTTTGCCAGTGCTCAGAAAAAATTGGAGAGTTACAGGGGTATTACGGATGAAGCAACCGACTACACCTGTGAAAAATGCGGCAGACCGATGGTTAAAAAACTCGGCAAATTCGGATATTTTCTCGCGTGTTCAGGTTTTCCGGAGTGCCGAAACACCATGCCGGTTCCGTACGGCAAATGCCCGAGGGAAGGGTGTGACGGCATGATTGTGGAACGGAAGACGAAGAGGAAAAGACCTTTCTACGGATGCACGAATTATCCCGATTGTGATTTTATGACATGGGACAAGCCTGAGACCGTAGTGTGCCCGAAATGCGGAAGTATTGTCGTTCAGAAAGAGATAGACGGGAAAAAACAGCTCGTTTGCCTGAACGAGAAATGCGGTTATATGTTTGAGCCGCAGGAGGAAGAGTCGAAAAAGGTCCTAGTGGGAAGCAAGCCGTGAGTGCAACGGGAGTGTTTTATACAGGTATGTGATAAAGCCTGTCATCCGGGACAGAATGAACGGCTGAAAGGAATTCGAGGCAACATATGAATGAGGAAAAAAAATTAAAAGAAGATTTTTTACATGTCCTTGAGGGATTTTTAAATTATCTCAAGGTTTTAAACAGGTCCGAGAAGACCGTTGAGTGGTATGTCCATGATGCAGGGCTATTTCTAGAGTATGTACAGAATGAAGGCAGGAAGGGGCTTGAAACAATCGACAGGAACGATTTGCGAGATTTTCTTGCGGTAGAGCTCAGCAGGGGAGTCTCAAGACGATCACTCATGAGACGTGTTTCGGGGATAAAGGCCTTTTTCCGGTATCTTGTCGATCAGGAGATTATTGCTGAAACAGGGGTATTGAGTTTTGAGACACCGAAGGGTGACAGGAGGCTTCCCAGGGTGTTGTCGAGGGAGCAGGCGGAATCGCTCTTGCTGAATGCGGGAGAGGACTCGATACTTGAAAAAAGAAATCGTGCGATCATTTCATTTCTCTACGGAACAGGGGCGCGGGTGAGCGAAATGGTCGGCCTGAATGTCGAGGATATAGATTTTCGCTCCGGGCTTGTAACACTCCGAGGCAAGGGAGGCAGGACGCGGATTGTCCCGGCAGGCAGGGTTGCCGTTGATACAATTAATAAGTGGCTTCTGGTGAGAAAATTCCCGCAAGATGTGTCTTCTGGAGGTGTGCCGGTTTTTACCTCCTCATCGGGAAGAAGGCTCGGTGTCCGGCATATACGGAATATCATCAATGCAGCAATGCGGAAGGTCGGCATTTCACAGCATTTTTCTCCCCACGGGATGCGCCATTCGTTTGCCACACATTTACTTGAAAACGGTGCGGATATACGAAGCGTACAGGAGCTGCTCGGTCATGCGAGCCTGTCGACAACGCAAATATATACCCATGTTACAAAGGATAAACTGATTTCACAGTATAAGAAGTATCATCCGCATGCATAGGAGGAATGAGCAGATGAAAAGCACAACCGTTCTCGCGGTGCTTGGAAATGACGGAGTCGCAATGGGCGGCGACGGGCAGGTGACGATGGAGAAAACTATCATGAAGGGGAACGCGGTCAAGGTCAGGCGGATGTACGAAGGAAAGGTTCTTGCTGGATTCGCCGGTGCCACTGCAGATGCTTTTGCTCTTTTTGAAAAGTTCGAAGCAAAGCTCAGCCAGTACAGCGGTGATCTCGCCCGTTCAGCGGTTGAACTTGCGAAGGAGTGGAGGACTGACAAAATACTGAGGAGGCTCGAAGCACTCCTCATTGTCGCGGATCGAAATAATATGTTTCTCATATCAGGTGCCGGCGATGTTATACGGCCGGAGGAAGACGGCATTCTTGCCATTGGCTCAGGCGGCCCCTATGCGACGGCAGCGGCCAGGGCATTTCTAAAAGCCGGATCACCAATGTCGCTGCGGGAGATTGTAAAGGAATCATTGAAGATAGCGGCATCGATCTGTATCTATACCAATGCTAATATCAATATAGAGGAGATATCATGAAGAATCAGGAAAACGAGCTGACACCCGTGCAGATTGTATCGGAGCTCGATAAATATATAATCGGCCAGGATAAAGCGAAAAAATCGGTAGCGATAGCTCTCAGAAACAGATACCGAAGGAAAACCCTGCCGGAAGAGCTGAAGGATGAGGTGGCGCCGAAAAATATTATTATGATCGGCCCGACCGGAGTGGGTAAAACGGAAATTGCACGGCGTCTTTCGAATATAAGCGGAGCTCCCTTTATAAAGGTTGAAGCTACCAAATATACGGAAGTAGGGTATGTCGGGCGTGATGTGGAGAGCATGATACGGGACCTGACAAACATAGCGGTTCATAATATCAAGAAGGAAATGAGTGAAGAGGTTGAGAGCGTTGCAAAAGAGAGGGCTGAAGATGCGCTGCTCGATGTTCTTTTGCCGCCCATTTCATTTCAGAGAAAGAAGGAGGAGGTGCCTGCCCAGGTATCCACAGAGGAGCGAAGGGGCAGTACCCGGGAACGGTTTAGAGAGATGCTGAAACGTGGGGAGCTCGAGGACAAGCTTGTTGAAATCGATGTAAAACAGCCGAAAACCCAGGTGCTCGGTATGTTTGCGGGTATGGGACTCGAGGAGATGGATTCTAATATTTCCAATATGTTCAGTAATATCTTTCCTGAAAAAAAGAAACGCAAGAAGGTAAAGGTAAGCGAGGCCCGGTCTATTCTCGAGGAAGAGGAGAAGGACAAGCTCATCGATATGGATAAAGTGGTAAAAGAGGCAATTGAACGGGTCGAGCAGATGGGTATCGTTTTTTTAGATGAGATAGACAAGATCGCACAGAAGGGTTCGACGCATGGACCTGATGTGTCGAGAGAAGGCGTCCAGCGGGATATACTTCCCATTGTCGAGGGTTCGACGGTTACCACCAAATACGGTGCGGTCCGGACACATCATATACTGTTCATTGCAGCTGGCGCGTTTCATATGAGCAAGCCGTCGGACCTCATCCCGGAGTTACAGGGAAGGTTTCCGATACGCGTCGAGCTGAACAGCCTCAGCACTGATGATCTTGAAAAGATACTTCTCCAGCCGAAAAACGCACTGGTTAAACAGTACGAAGCGCTTCTTGAAACTGAGGGCGTGAAGCTTGATTTCAAGAAAGATGCGATACAAGAGATTGCGCAAATTGCTTCATTTGTGAACTCTCAGTCGGAGAACATAGGGGCACGGCGATTACATACGATAATGGAGCTTCTGCTGGAAGATGTGTCGTTCACAGCGCCGGAGCTCAAGGGCCAGACAATACCGATTACCGTCGATTATGTACAGAAGAAGCTCAAGGAGGTGCTGGAAAACAAGGACCTTTCGAAATACATCCTGTAGACGAAACCCGTATGTTCCGTTCGGACAATATGGACATCCGGGATCGTGTAATCGATTTTATGCTCGTGACTGAGTATTAAGGATTTTCAAAAAGTACCGAAAAAAATAATATGTACGTGCACTTTAAAGATTACCGGTGCGATAAAACAGGTTTTAATATGGATAAAGCAGTCAAGACCGTATACTTTTACAATGAAACAGGGAGTAAAGGACACGATGTTTCTTGATTCACAGTTCATGCAGACGCAGGACCTTTTGCAGAGGTCGATGTCCGTGTCGATTGTACGGCAGGAAGTCATTGCGGACAATATTGCAAATGCCGACACCCCTCATTTCAAGAGAAGCGAGGTGGCATTTGAAAGTGAGCTGAACCGGGCGCTTCACTCCTATGATCCAAATCCTTTTCCAGCAGCAGTGACGAATAGTAAACATATACCCTTTTACAGGCAAGAAGACTACAGAGAAGTGCAGCCGATCGTCTATCTCGATTACTCGACCAGTTACAGGAATGATGGAAATAATGTGGACATCGAGAAAGAAATGGTGGATGCAAAGGAAAATGCGCTTCGCTATTATGCAATGGCGCAGCGTGTGAAGGACAACTTCACGCTTCTCGGGATTGTCATGAGATAAGGAGTTTTGTATGGGAATATTTTCGGCAATGAACGTTTCCTCGACCGGGCTTACCGCCCAGCGTTTGAGAATGGATGTCATCTCGAACAACATAGCGAATGCAAATACTACGAGAACAACGGACGGAGGAGCGTTCAGACGGAAAAGGGTTATCCTGAGACCGAGAAACGACTATTTAGAATTCAGAACACGTCTGCTTCCACAGGCGCTGTGGCGCGGAATGGGTGAGGGTGTGCGTGTGATCAAGATAGAAGAAGATACGTCGCCGCTTCGGCTGGTGTATGACCCCAGCCACCCCGACGCTATCAAAACAGGACCAAAAAAGGGATATGTGGAATACCCGAATGTCAATACAGTTACAGAAATGGTTGATATGATCTCGGCGAGCAGGGCGTATGAGGCAAATGTCACGGTGATCCAGAATGCAAGCCAGATGTTCATGAGAGGACTTGAAATCGGAGCCAGATGATAAGGTTCTCGTGTCGGCGGCTGCAGCCGTGTGTGGTGCGGCGTGTGGGTGCAGCCCACGAGTGACCGCAGATTGGATGAATACGAAACTGAATGGGGGAAAAAATGATAAATCCTGCTGATGCACAGGGCGATATTGTGAAGCTTGCTACAACGAACGTGAAGCACTTCGGATTTAAAAAATCGGTCGAAGAGGATGACAATTTTATTTCCGATTTTGCAAAGTCATTGAAGGATGCGCTTTCAAAAGTGAACAATATGCAGAACAAATCCGATGAGCTGACACGGGCCCTTGCGACAAACCCTGATTCAGTCGACATACATGATGTAACCATAGCTGCTGAAAAGGCGCGTTTATCATTAACACTTACCAAATCCATCGTCGATCGAATTACACAGGCGTATAGAGAGCTGATCAACATGCGCTGATACGCTGAAGGTTTTATACAATGGGGGGGGAATATGGACGAGTTTTTAAAAAAAATATGGGATAGTGTTAATAATATATTTTCAAAGCTCAGTCAGACGCAGAAGCTCATTCTTATCGGTGTGGTCGGGCTCGTTATAATCGGGTTTATCTTTCTGGTCTCCTTCTCTTCCAAACAGACCGAAGCGCTCCTCTTTCAATCCCCTCTTGAAGAGAACGATTTTACACGAATTACGAACAAACTGAACGAGTGGAATGCCTCGTTCAAAATCAGGGATGATAAATTCATTGTCGTGAAAGACGAGAAAACCTCCGCGTATTTGAGAATGAAACTCGGTCAATCCGGTATACTTCCGAGCGGTATCAAGGGCTGGGAGCTTTTCGATACCCAGTCGTGGACGACGACGGATTTCGAGAGGAATATAACAAAACGAAGGGCGATAATCGGGGAGATAACGAAACACATCAAGCTGCTTGATGATGTCGAAGATGTGAGCATTCAGGTTACCATGCCCGAGGCGCAGCTGTATCTGGACAATGAGCTCCCGTATACGGCGTCCGTTATCATTACACCGGCGCCGTACTCCGATATTCTCACCAATAAGAAGAAGATCAAGGGAATCATCGACCTTATCGCCTTCGGTGTGGACAGGCTCAAGCCCGAAAACGTCATTGTAACCGACAACCACGGCAATATTCTCTCCGATTTTGAGGCTGAGGACAACGTTACCTATTTGAACCGCGCCAAAGAGGAGTGGAAGATAAAAGAGCGCCTCAGGCTGCAGATGCAGACTGAAATCGCAAACAAGCTAAAGGCGATGCTCGGTGACAACAAGGTAGATGTATCCGCCGAAGTGGAGCTCGACTTCGACCAGAAAAAGATCGAGAAAACGGAATTTATACCAATTGTCAAGAGGCCTGATAATCCTGAAACACCCTACGACGAAACCGAAGTCGCAATGAATGTAATCAGGAGCGAGAAGGATACCTCGGAGCATTTCGAAGGCCTCGGGTTTGTCCCCGAGGGTCCGCCCGGCGTCGAACCGAATATACCGCCCGGGTACAAAGAGGCTACCAATGAAGGAACAAAGTACGATAAAAAAGAGAATGTAAAAAATTATGAGATAAGCGAGCAGGTTTCTCATATACAGTCAGCCCCGTATAAGATAAAACGTATATCCGTTGCAGTCTGGGTCGATGGAACATGGAAGAAGCTCTTCGACAAAAACGGAAAGCCGATGTTGAACGAAGAAGGCGGGATTAAGCGAACGTATGTTCCTCGAACAGCGGATGAAATCCGGAGTTATGAAGAAATAGTCAAGGGTGCGATCGGATATGATCCCGCCCGCAAGGATAAGGTTGTTGTAAAAAATATTCAGTTTGACAGAACACAGGAGTTTTCACTCGAAGACGCGTATTTGAAACGAAGGGAACAGCTTCGAAAAACACTCCTTTCGGCGTTGATTGCGCTTTTTGCAATATTCATCGTTACTCTCGCATATCGCGCGATCTCCAAGGAGCTTGCCAGAAGGAAGCGCCTCAGGGAAGAAGAGCTTGCAAGGCAGCAGCAGCTCATGCGCGAAGCGGCATTGAAATCCGCTGAAGCTGAAGGTGTTGAAGTGGAGCTCTCGACCGAAGAGAGGGCGCGTCTTGAAATGCAGGAAAATGTCATGGGTATCGCACGCGAGCATCCGGAAGAGGTCGCAAAACTAATCAGAACCTGGCTCGCCGAAGAGTAGTAAGGAGGAGGAGAAAATGGGTAAAGTCCAACCAAAACCTGTCCAGGGTCATGCTGTGGGGAGTAAGAAGGCGCTGACCGGCCGGCAGAAAGCGTCGATATTTCTTGTCACTCTCGGGTCTGAGATCTCTGCCGAGATATTCAAGCACCTCCGTGAAGATGAAATTGAACAGCTTACTTTCGAGATCGCGCGTCTGGAAACTGTAGACCCTTCCGAGAGAGACAAGGTGCTCATGGAATTCCAGGAACTTATGATGGCCCAGGATTTTATCTCCTCGGGTGGAATCGATTATGCGAGAGATCTGCTTGAAAGGGCGCTCGGTTCGCAGAAAGCCATTGATATCATAAACCGTCTTACCTCTTCGCTCCAGGTGCGGCCCTTCGATTTTATTCGAAGAACAGACCCGAGCCACCTGCTGAACTTTATACAGGGAGAGCATCCGCAGACCATAGCGCTGATTCTTGCCTATCTCGAGCCGAATAAATCTTCTATTATTTTGGGTTCGCTCCCTGATGATGTGCAGGCGGATGTTGCAAAGAGGATTGCGACAATGGACAGAACCTCACCGGATGTTCTGCGAGAGGTAGAACGTGTTCTCGAGAAAAAGCTCTCCACCCTTGCAAGCGAGGATTACACTGCTGCCGGCGGAATAGGCACAATAGTTGATATTCTCAATCTCGTTGACAGAAGCACTGAAAAAACGATTATCGAGTCGCTTGAAGAGGATGACCCCGAGCTTGCAGAGGAGATAAAGAAACGGATGTTTATATTCGACGATATAGTTCTTCTCGATGACAGGGCAATTCAAAAGGTGCTCCGGGAGGTGGACACCCCCGATCTTGCAAAGGCCCTGAAAGGAGTTGATTCAGAGGTGCAGGATAAGATTTACAGGAATATGAGCAAACGGGCCTCCAGCCTTTTAAAAGAGGATATGGAGTTCATGGGGCCGGTTCGTTTAAAAGATGTTGAAGAAGCACAGCAGAAGATTGTAAGTATTATTCGAAAACTCGAGGAAGCGGGAGAAATTATTGTCGCCCGCGCCGGCGAGGATGAGCTCGTCGTATAGGGGGGAGGCAGTGGCGCGAAAAATATTCAAGGCCGCAGAGGTGAAGGAGATTAAGTCCAAGGTGCTTATAACACCTCCGCAGATCGGACCGAGGAAACCGGAGGCTGCACTTGAGGAGTTCGAGGAGGCGGAAGAGCCGGAGGTCCTTGAAGAGGAAACGCCGCCGGAACTGCCGGTCCAGGAAGAGCGGGAACTGCTTTTGGCCGATGCGAAGAAAATAAAAGAGGAGGCTGAAGCCGAGGCGAAACGGATCAGGGATGAGGCCGAAGAAACGGCCTTTAAGATAATGCAGAAGAGCAACGTTGATGTGCGCAAGGCAACGGAGGAGGCTGAGTCTCAAGCACAGATAATACTGGACGAAGCGCGTGCGAATGTGTCGCGCATAGAAGGGGAGGCCAAAAAAAAGGAGGAGGAAATTATTGCAGAGGCACGGCATAAAGCGCTCGATGAGGGACGGGATGAAGGTTTCAAGACAGGTGAGGAAGAGGTGAAGCGGCTTATCGAAAGGCTTCATGAGATACTCAACTCCGCAATTGACGAGCGCCGGAAGATTCTCGAAAGTACGGAAAAACAGCTCGTCGATCTTGTTCTATTAATTGCGAGAAAGGTGATAAAGGTAATTTCGGAAACTGAAAAGAGCGTTGTGATGGAAAACGTGAGGGAGGCGCTCAAAAAGGTAAAGGGTGAAACCCAGATCGCGATAAAGGTCAATACCCGGGATATGGAATTAACGAGTAGACATAAAAAGGAATTTATAGCAGCGGTTGAAAGCCTGAAACAGGTCAGGGTGGAGGAGGACAGCCGTGTGGATCCAGGCGGATGCATCATCACAACCTCCTTCGGTGATATAGATGCACGAATACAGAACCAGCTGCATATAATAGAGAAGAGTATCAGAGAGCTGGTGCCGATTACTGAATGAGCGTAGGGGATATCCTTATGGCGATCGACATATTTCAAAAATACAGAACTGCTGTCGAGGGCATTGATACAATTTCCTATGAGGGAACGGTGAGCAAGTCTGTCGGCCTGCTTGTAGAGAGTAAAGGACCGCTCGCAGGCATAGGTGAGCTTTGCAGGATAGTGGTCGATGAACAGGACACAGAAGAGCATAGGGAGGTGCACGCGGAGGTTGTGGGCTTTAAAAACGGCACGGCTCTCCTGTTTCCCTTTTATCAGGACAGCGGTATAAAATCGGGAATGCGGGTCATTGCGACCGGTAGGCCTCTGTCTGCGAAGGTCGGTAATGAGCTTCTGGGAAGGGTGATAAACCCGATCGGACAACCGATTGACAGCAGAGGACCGATCGGTTATGAGACGGAGTATCCAATTTTCAACGCGCCGCCGCATGTTCTGAAGAGGAAAAGGATCACAGAGCCTCTCGCAACCGGTATCAGGGCCATAGACGGACCCCTGACCATAGGTAAGGGGCAGCGTATTGGAATTTTCTCGGGAAGCGGGATCGGCAAGAGCACGCTGCTCGGTATGACAGCGAGAAATACCTCAGCGGATGTAAATGTAATCGCCCTGATCGGTGAACGCGGAAGGGAAGTCCGTGAATTTATTGAACGAGACCTCGGAGAAGATGGCCTCAGGCAGTCGGTCGTTGTTGTCGCGACGTCGGATCAGGCTCCGATTATGAGAATTCGAGGCGCATACCTCGCAACGGCAATTGCCGAGTATTTTCGGGATCGAGGGAATGATGTCCTGTTCATGATGGATTCGATAACAAGATTCGCCTACGCGCAGAGGGAAATCGGCCTCGCGGTCGGTGAACCGCCGGCGACAAAGGGGTATACACCGAGTGTGTTTGCAATTCTTCCAAAGTTGCTCGAACGTAGCGGAATGGCGGAAAAGGGGTCGATTACCGGGATTTATGCGGTTCTTGTGGAGGCGGACGATGTGAATGAACCGGTTTCCGATGCGGTGAGAGGGGTGCTGGACGGGCATATTGTGCTTTCTCGAAAACTTGCCCAGAAGAACCAGTACCCGGCTGTTGACGTGCTTGCGAGTATCAGCAGGCTGACGCCGTATATTGTGTCAAAGGAGCATTTAGAGGCGATCAATCGTATGAAGGAAGTGCTCGCATATTACTACGATGCAGAGGATTTAATCCAGATAGGCGCATATGTGCAGGGTTCCGATGAACATGTCGACTTGGCGCTTGAAAAGATCGAGAATGTTAACAATTACCTGAAGCAAAGCATTGAACAGGGTTTTTCCTTTGAGGAGAGCAGGGACATGCTCATGGATATATTTGCGAACGAGCAGGACTAAATGGCGAAGCGATTCGATTTCAGACTCGAAAACGTACTGAAGCTGCGGCAGAGGCAGGAAGAGACGAGGGAGAGAGAATTTGCCGCACGGAGGGCTCAACTCTTGAAGATCGACGGGGATATTCGGGAGCATCGCGGCAAACTGCACTCTTTTATCCGTGAAAGCGGCTACACGGAGGGAACCTTTACTGTTCTTGATATTGTGGCTGTTGACAACTACATAACAAGGCTGGAGAAAACGATTGAGGCCCTTGAGGCTCTCCGGATACGGAAAGAGGAGGAGGTACACCGCGTGCTCCAGCTTCTGAAAGATGCAAAAAAGGCCAGGAAGGTAATTGAAAACCTGAAAGAACGGGAGCTCGAGCGCCATCGTTCCGAACTGAACAGAGAGGAGAACAGGGAGCTTGATGATGTCTGTCAGCATATCGGGTTCAACCGGGAGGCGCTCACCATTGAGGATGTGCCTGTGGAGGATATGTAATGCCTGTTGAGAATGTGTACCAGAATATATCGAACATATTGCAGCGTATTGAATCGATCAAGAGAAGGTTCGGTGTCCTTCCTCCTCAAGGTCAGGTTCTCTCAGGACAGGGTGCTGCTGAACAAAACGTTCAGGCGCAGGGCGCTGCAGAACCTGCAGAATCGGAACCGGTGTATTCAAAACAGGAAGCTTCATCTTTACCCGATTCGCAGCAGGTTTCATCCGACAAAACGAGTTTCGGAGAAACGCTTGAGAGAAAGATAGTGGAAATGGACGGGCAGAAGCCGGCAGGTATTCGGGTAGAAAAAACAAGCGCGAAAACAGCAGATTCATCTGCCGACGTTCCCGGTGTCGATATTTACGGCAATATAATAAAAACGGCGTCCGATCGATTCGGGATTCCGGAATCACTGATACAGGCGGTTATCAAGCAGGAATCCGGTTTCAACAATTCTGCAGTTTCTTCAAAGGGGGCAATGGGCCTGATGCAGCTGATGCCGGAAACGGCAAATTCCCTCGGTGTGGAAAACCCGTTCAATCCGGAGGAAAATATTCTGGGTGGTACCCGGTATCTCGTCGATCTGTTGAATCAGTACAACGGTAACCTCAATCTTGCATTGGCTGCGTATAATGCCGGTCCGAACAGGGTTGAAAACAAAATTCCCGGGATCTCCGAAACGAAAGACTTTATAGATTCCGTGCTGAGACACTATCAGAGGTATCAAAAATTCACGAAAGAGGAGTTGTAAGTGAGTCTTGCATCGGCCGTTACAAATCTTCTTAAAATCCTTTTCCTGATTCTCCTTATAATTGTCATTATTCTCGGGGGTATCTACTGGTTCGATCACCTGGGTATTATTGACTATAAAAAAATAGTTGGACCGTTCGGCAAGTACCTCCCTGCCTTTCTACAGCGAGGAGAAGTTACTGAAGAGAATCCAAAATTGCTGGAGACGGAATTCCTGGGAAAGAGGGAAGAGGTCCTCGATGCACGGTCTTCTGAAATCGACCAGAAAAAAGATGAGCTTGAAAAACGGGAGCTTGAGCTGAAAGAGAGCGAGGCAAAACTGACTGAGGAGGCAAAGCGCCTTGAAGAGGAGAAAAAAGTTCTAATTGAGAAACAGCGTGAATACGATAATTATAAGGATAACATAAAAAAACAGGCTGAGTATTTTACAAGCATGCCGCCTGAAGCGGCAGTTGAAAGACTGTCGAAGCTCGATGATCTTCTGATCATTGACATTCTGAGACAGATTGATCAAAGCGCCGCAGAGACGGGAAGTTTCTCAGTGGTTCCTTATTATCTCAGTTTGATGGATCCCGAGAAGGCTGCAACGGTTCAACGAAAGATGACCAAAGTGGGTGCTTTACATGATGATTCGTAATGCTTCTCAAATTACCGATGTTCTTCCGGTGCCCGTCAGGGGGGGTGCCAAAAATACGTACCCGTATGGCGGGGATGATTTTGCTTCAATGCTTGCACTGGTTAGCGATTCCAGCGGACAAGCCGGGCAGGATACAGCCCGTATAACAGAAAACGCTGCACATGGTAATACGAACACTAAAACAGAGGATATAAGAAAAGATGGGCATGTGAGCGAAGCTGAAGGGGAAAAATCGTCTTCTGGGTCTGTGAATACAAAAGGGCGGAGAAAAACGGAAAAAGATCAAGACTCTCATAAAAAAGTTAAAACGGATGTCAAGGGCCGAAAAAAAGTTTTAAAACACGGTGTTGCGAAGGCCGAACAATTGGAAAAGAAATTAAGAATGGGTATAAAAACGAAAGCGGCGGCGACTGGTACGGGTGAAGCACGTATCGCAACAGATAAAAAAGTTGCAGGTGCGTCTGAAAAAACGGAGGCCCATAATGGAAAGGCTGTTAAAAGACACATTCGTGCGGTTAAAGTCTCCGGTCAATTACTTATTACAATAAAACTAAACAAGAAAAAAACCGGGGCAAAGTTTACCATTTTGCAGGCTTCTTCGAGTAAAAAAAATCACCGGGAGGTAAAATTATCTAAAGCCGGTAAGAGACTCAAGAAACAGCATTTAGGGCAATCGGCAAAGGCGCACAGCTTGGGAGCCCGGCATAAAATCGAATCGGTGTTGTTTGACAACGGTCAGGACACCGCGAAGTTGCAAAAGGTGGTAAAAGCGGGAGATGCCGTATCGGCGTTTCTCAAATACGAGCATTCCATGCAGAACGTGGATATGAAAACCCATTATCAATTCCAGAAAATTGCCGATGGGAATTTTAATGAGATTATCAAACAGTTTACGCTGATATTGAACAGGGGAGGGGGGGAGGCTCGTCTTCACCTGCATCCTGAGTCGCTTGGCGAGCTGAAACTGAGTGTAAAACTGAATAACAATGAGGTCAGTACGAACATGCTTGTCGACAATCAGTCGGTGAAGGACCTCATAATGGAACGACTCAATGTTCTGGCGGAAAGCCTGCAGGAACAGGGCTTTCAGCTCGGAAGTTTTCAGGTTGAGGTGAAAGACAAGCAGAACGACTCGTACGAAGTTTTTAACGGTGCGGGCAGGGCAGCTGCCATAGCCGGTGATGAGGAAATTGCCGCCGGTAACGAAGCGCCGACTGTGCCTCCATGGATGTCTACATTGATTAATATAACCGTTTAGGAGGAGAGAATGGATCTCCCGCTCATGATGGACCATTCACAACTATTCAAAACAAAACTGGAGGTCGAGAGTTTTAACAAGAGCATCGGGCAGAACAGACCCGTTAAAAATATTCTCGGCAGAGAGGATTTTCTCAAGCTTCTAGTCGTTCAGCTCGAGCATCAGGACCCGACCAATCCACTCGATGATAAGGAATTCATCGCACAGACAGCTCAGTTTTCATCTCTTGAGCAGATGACTGAAATGAATAAAACTCTGGCGTCGCTTATCGACAGCTATAAAACCAACCTCTCGTATTCGCTGCTCGGCAGACGGGTTGAGGTATTCGACGAAGCGGCAGGAAAAATGGAAAGCGGAGTCGTTACAGATGTGAAGTTCGATTCCGGGACTCCCGCGATAACCTTCAATGGCGTTACCTATGGAGTGGATGCGGTGAGAAAGGTATCGCTTGCTGATACCAAAGTGAGTGCTGAATGAATTGTGTATTACATAGTACCATACTTATGGTTTTATCCATTAAATTTCTGGCATTTTGTACCAGAATTTACAAAAAACGATGGTCTTTTACTTTTTAAATGGCCTTTTAAGCATTGGGAAATTAAGGTAAAAACCATTAGGCAAGTGCAGGTTTGAAACTCATACGATTGAAAGTTCACTTGCCTATAGTAATTGACTGAGAATAAACCTGGGAGGGGGCGGTGAGGACTGTATTCAATTTCATGTAAAAGAATGAGGAGTTTGTTCCCATGATGAGATCGCTTTACTCAGGTGTGTCTGGACTGATAAATCATCAGGTCAGAATGGATGTTCTTGGTCATAACATTGCCAATATCAATACCTACGGGTACAAGAAGAGCAGGGTTTCCTTTCAGGATATCCTGTCCCAGACCATTTCGGGGGCGGCGGCGCCTACCGCTCAGAAGGGTGGTGTAAACCCGAAACAGGTCGGCCTCGGGATGACCGTGGCAAGTATCGATAAAATATTTACCCAGGGGAGTCTGCAGACAACCGGTCTCAATCTCGACCTGGCAATTCAGGGTGACGGATTCTTTGTTCTTAAAAAGGGCGAGGAAACATACTACACGCGGGCGGGTGCATTCGGACTCGATAAAAACGGCACCCTGCTCAACCCTGCAAACGGACTCCGTGTACAGGGATGGCAGGCTGTGAGAACAGGAGGTCAGTCCATAATCAATTCAACGGGTGCACTTCAGGACATCGTCATACCTGTCGGAGCGAAGGAACCGGCAAATGCAACCGGACTCATTAAATATAAGAGTAATCTTAATTCTGAAACACCCCTGCTTCCTGCGGGACGGGAAGCTACGCAGGAGGAACTGTTGAAAGCAACAGTTTCCACGAATATCGATGCGTACGACAGCCTTGGTAATGTGCATAACGTGACGCTTGAATTCACCCGTGTGCCTGGCGAGAGCAACTCATGGCGGGTAGCGGCGTCGGTAGAGGGTGCCGATCCCGCAACCCTTTCGCTCGATGTTGGCGGGGGCAGTACAAACGATACAAACGCAGTAGTGATGCGGTTCGATAATCAGGGTGCCCCGCTTTCTGTCGAGGATAGTCCGGCAGTGGCTGGTGCGCCTGCTGATATTGTAAACACGGGAAGGCTCACTGCCTCCATCAATGCTACATTTCCTGAAAACGGAATCGCACAGACGATCACCCTGGACCTCGGATCTGTCGGCGGATATGACGGTATTACACAGTTCGCCGCTCCGACATCAACGAGGGCGTATGAGCAGGACGGTTACGGCCTTGGGTATCTCGAGGCGTTTACCGTCGACAATTCAGGTGTCATTACAGGAACCTTTACGAACGGTGTAAAGTCGCAGCTCGCTCAAGTTGCGCTTGCAACATTTACCAACCCGCAGGGTCTCACGGCCGAGGGAGATAATACGTTTAGAGAATCCAATAATTCCGGACTCGCAAATGTCGGATCCGCTGAAACCGGGGGCCGCGGCAAGATAGCCTCAGGAACACTTGAGATGAGCAATGTAGATCTTGCCGAGCAGTTTACCGATATGATTGTAACACAGAGAGGTTTTCAGGCGAATTCGAGGAGCATTACGACATCGGATCAAATGCTTCAGGAGCTTTTGACACTGAAGCGGTAATTTTAATCGGGCAGGGCTTTGTAATAGTTCTCCCAGAGTGAGAGCAGGTTGATACAGGTAACCCGTTTGAACGGCGCAGAGTACTGGCTTAATCCGCACATAATAGAGACAATCGAGAAGACCCCCGATACAACGATCACTCTTGTGTCGGGTAAGAAACTTGTAGTAAAAGAACCGCCTGAGGAAGTGCTGATCAGAATTATAGAATACAGGAAGAGATTGGGGATTGGAGAGCCAGTTTTTACAGCGCCCGCTGCGAAGGGGGCTGTGCAAACAGGAACCGTGCAAACGGGACAGGAGCAGGAGTAGACGATCCGATTCGGTTTATGTGTCTGTGCTTCTACCCGGTGGTATTCAGGAGGATTGAAACATGGATCTTGCAACAATCGGTGGCCTCGGTATTGGGATTTTTGTTTTAATTCTCGGTATCGTGATAGCGGGAGGGGTGACAGGCCTTTTCGGATTCATCAGTATAGCGTCTGTTTTTATCACTCTCGGCGGCTCTTTTGCGGCTATCATGATTTCCAATACAATGGCCAGGACATTCGGATTGATGAAGGTCGCAATGAATGCGGTTCGCATTCATCCACTCGAGGCCGGCCGGATAATTGCAATGATAGTGACCTTTTCCGAAAAGGCGCGTCGTGAGGGTCTGCTTGCACTCGAGGATGACCTCGATGAACTGGAGGATGAGTTTCTTAGAAAGGGCATCCAGCTCGTGGTTGACGGGACAGACCCTGAGATCATACGAAACATAATGGAAACCGAACTAAACAATATGCAGAGCCGGCATCAGCAGAGTATAAAGATCTTTGAGGATTGGGGGCTCTTTGCACCCGCGTTCGGTATGATCGGCACACTTATCGGCCTTATCCTCATGCTTTCGAACATCGAGGACAAGAGCGCAATCGGACCCGGTATGTCGACAGCACTCATTACTACACTGTACGGGGCGGTAGTAGCGAACCTTGTATTTATTCCGATTGCAAACAAATTGAGCTATGTAAACGATCAGGAGATCCTAGCGAGGGAGATAATGATCGAAGGGACACTTTCGATACAGTCGGGCGACAATCCGAGAATTGTAAAGGAGAAACTGATATCATTCCTGCCCCCCGATATAAGAATGCAGGTCGAGGAGGAGACCGGAGAGCGGGAATAGGTTCATAATAGGTTCATAGAGGTATCAGCAAATGGCAATAAAGAAGGAGAAGAAACAGCGGAGAGGCACACCGGCATGGATGGTAACGTACGGTGATATGACCACGCTCCTTTTGACCTTTTTCATTCTGATGTTCACCACTGCAGAGATCGAAGGGCGTGAACTGCAGCTGATACTTTCGGCATTCAGGGGTTCTTTCGGGGTGCATACAGGAGGTCTGACATTGTCCAAGGGAGTACTTGCTGAGCTCGGTCAGCAGGTTGAGACATTGCCCTCGAAGGAGAAGGGAGCGCGGCTTGCAAGGGCGGTGGAGAAGGCCGTATCGATCTTTCAACCTGAAATAAAGAGCAAAAAGGTGAAGATCACGGAGGATGAGCGGGGGATTATCATTTCACTCGTGTCCGACGCCTATTTTGAATCGGGGAGCACGGAATTAACATCAGAAGGCATGCAGGTGGTCGGCAAGATGGGGCGGTTTCTGAAGGAACCGGAATTCAGCGGGAATGTGATACGCGTCGAGGGGCATACGGACAATAAGCCGATTACATCGGACAGCCCTGCATATACGCTCTATCCGACAAACTGGGAGCTTTCAACCGCGCGCGCGGTGAAGGTGGTACGCCTGTTCAACGAGGTGTATGGGATCAAGGGCAAAAATCTGGAAGCAGTCGGCTACGGAGAATTTCAGCCTGTCGAGAGCAACGCGATTGAAGAGGGCAGGGCATACAACAGAAGAGTTGATGTGGTAATAATGCGGAAAAAGGAGTACTCGTTGTAAAGTGCGTTTTCACTGTCATGTTATTACAGCAAAGATGCTTTTCACGGGAGGGCGTCTTTAACATCTGGTTCAGAACACCGAACCGGTTACGTGTTCATTTACTATTATTGTCTGGTTGGAATTTATTTTTATTATTAGTATTGTATATGGGAATAATTATTATTTGGAAAGGGGTCTTAGATGGCAGATACAGAGGAGACCATTGAAGATATAGAAGGTACTGCCGAAGAAGAGGAAACCCTCGAAGCCGGGGGCCCGAAACGGAAGCTCCTCGGGCCGAGGATGATCAGGATGCTTCTTTTTGTCGCAGGCGCACTCGTACTTATAATCATTTCCGGAACAATTGCCTATGTTGTCGCAAAGAAAGTCGGTACACCCCTTGCCCCGGATAAGGAATCGCCGCAGCAGAAGGTGAAGCAGAAGCCTCTCTCCTACTTCGGTCTGGAGAGTTTCAGTGTAAATACGAGTGATACGGATGAGCCGCATTTTCTCAAAGTGACACTTGAGCTCGGGTACGTCCAGGGAACGACGAACGAATTGCAGACGGAGCTGAATTCACGAAGGGCCCAGCTGCGAGATATCATAATCTCCGTTCTAGGGGCGAAGAGGTACAACGATCTCAACACGCAGGACAAGAGGGATGATCTGAAAGAGGAAATTAAAAGAAAAATTAACGATGTTCTTATAAACGGAGAAATTGAACAGGTGGCGTTCACGGAGTTTGTGCTGACGTAAGTGAGGTTTTTGTTGAATTTTCGAGCGGCTGGTGTAGGATGAAACAGGGGGATGTTCAGCCGACGGCTGGTCCACGAACCTCATTTTGCGGTATTTTGGGAAAAACGGTGGTGTGTAATGACAGAAGTTTTATCACAGGATGAGATTGATCAGCTTCTGACTGCAATATCAACGGGAGAGGTTGAAGGTGAGGAGGCCTTAAAGCGGGCTGAAACACGCAAAATAAAGATTTACGACTTCAAACGTCCGGATAAGTTTTCAAAAGATCAGATCCGCACGCTGCAGATGATGCATGAAACATTCGCCCGGCTTACCACAACTTCACTGTCGGCGCAGTTGAGAACAATCGTGCATGTGCATGTTGCGTCCGTTGATCAGCTTACCTATGAGGAATTTCTGCGCTCAATACCGAATCCTACGACACTTTCCGTTATCAACATGGACCCATTGAAAGGAAGCTCTATCTTCGAGATCGATCCGTCCATTACGTTTACGATCATAGACCGGCTTTTCGGCGGGCCCGGTGAGGCGTCGAAAATAAACAGGGAACTTACGGATATCGAGCTTTCGGTTATCGAAGGAATAATTGTGCGGATACTGGGGAACCTGCGTGAGGCATGGTCGAATGTTATCGATCTCCGTCCGCGCCTCGGGAATATAGAAACCAACCCTCAATTTGCCCAGATTGTGCCGCCTTCGGACATGGTCGTGCTTATAACGCTTGAAACAAAGGTAGGAGATGTCGAGGGAATGACGAATTTTTGCATTCCATACCTTACCATCGAGCCGATTATTACAAAACTGTCCGCACAGTACTGGTATTCGAGTATCAGGAAGGGCGGGACAACAGAAAACCTCGCAATACTTAAAAAACGTCTCGATACAGTGTTCATCAACCTGATAGCGGAGCTCGGGAGCCTTGATGTAAGCGTGAAGGACGTGTTGAATCTACAGAAGGGCGATATTATCAAACTGGAACGGAATAAAGTAAACGATAATATGATACTAAAAATAGGAAACAAGAAAAAATTCTTTGCGCGGCCCGGTGTTGTCGGTTCACATATGTCAGTGCAGATAACGGCAAAGGCTGAGCCGCTTGTGAGTGAAGATGAGATGTTTAAAGAAATAGAAGGGGAGGAATAAAATGGGTGATGGTTCGCTTTCCCAGGAAGAAATAGATGCTTTGCTTCAGGGTGCCGACGACCTGAGCGGAACCGTGGAAATGGAAGCTTCAGTCCCTGCGCCTGCATTTTCGGATGGTGATATGAGTACATTGCAGGGAATAGCGGGCAAAGCAGCCGCATCGATGGGCAATACACTTTCGACAATAATTTCTAAAAATGTGGAGATAAAGGTAGCACAGGTGGACGTGGTGACAAAAGACACCTTTATTTCCCAGTTTTCCGACGGTACGGTGCAGGTGACCGCGGATTATATTGAGGGGGTTTTTGGTCTGCACTCGTTTATTATGGCGGAGGAAACCGCCCGTCAGGTTGCCGCGCTCATGATGGCCCAGGAAGAAGGGGAATTAACGGATATGGCGCTTTCGGCCCTCACAGAAGGCTTCAGTCAGATGATTGAAGCTGAGAACAGGACGATCAGTGATAAAAGCGGTACGGCGCCGAAATGTGCCGATCTCAGTTCGATGCGAAACAGCTCACCAACCGAGCTGCAGCTCCCGGAGGGGGAGTTTGTTCGAGTTCGCTACAATTTCACAGCAGATGGAAACGCTACTGAACTCGATGAAATATTCGAATTGAATGCAGCGAAAGTGATTACAGGCTCAGATACCGGGCAGGTGGGACCACAGCCCGGAGCCGGGTCGAGTGGTTTTCAGGCAGGATTTCAACCCTCTACTTTTACATCTGCCCCGCAACCGCAGATGAATGTGGGTGTACAGCCTGTTCAATTTGCTCCACTTACACAGGGGGAGCAGTCGGGAATCACTGGAAACATCGGTCTTCTCATGGATGTATCGATGCAGCTTACCGTTGAGCTCGGCAGGACAAAGATGCTTATAAAAGACATACTCGGCATGGGTGAGGGAACGATCGTCGAGCTTGACAAGCTTGCCGGCGAACCGGTTGACTTGCTTGTAAACGGAAAGCTTATTGCGAAGGGGGAAGTCGTTGTTATAGATGAAAACTTCGGTGTGCGGGTTACGGATATTATCAGCCCGATGGAACGAATCAGTACGCTGGAGTAATGCTGCAGATGCGTGGTTGAAAATCTGCGCTGCCTGTTGATACCAAGTCCCGGGAGGATGTATCCTGTCAAGGATCGGCCGCAAAGTGGCACATCCCGATAGGGACTTTCCCAAGGGGACTTTCCCAAGGGGACTTTCCCAAGGGGACTTATGCCACTTTTAAATGGGAGGGGATTTTGATTGTATTCAAGGGGAGCCTATCCCCGCTGCGAAACCTGTCTGCTCTACTGGCCTTCATTGTATTAGGGGCCCTATTTTTCATACCGCCTGTACTCGAGGCAGAAAACACACCCAGCTCGATGGTGTCGGAAAACGCATCTGGTGCCAATACGAAGGACAGCACATCGATAAAAGAAACAAAGGCGATGCAACAAGGGGGGGCGCCAGAGGCGAATCCTGTGCCCAATTACGAGTATCAGGAACCTGAATTTACGCATAAGGAAGTTTCCTACCCTCTGCTGATTCTGCGAACAGTTGCAGTGCTCGGTGCAATAATCATCGGTATATATTTTATTTTCCGCCTTCTTCTTAAAAACCGGAGGAGTCCGGTAAAAGACTCCGAAATAATAAAGGTGCTCGCAACGTACCCGCTTGCGGCAAATCGCCTCATTCAGGTTGTTGATATAGGAGGACAGGTTCTTGTGCTCGGCGTGTCGGATTCGAGCATAAACCTCATTACAGAGGTTGAAGACAAGGAAGTTATCGACCAAATCAGGCTTCTAAGCAGTAAAGAATCAAAGGGGGCAGGTGGGTTTAAGGACCAGTTTCTAAAGCTAATCGGTGGAAAATCTTTTACCAAGCCGGGGCAAATATCCTACCTTGGCGGGTACAGAAAAAGAATCGATAAGATGAAAAAGATGTAAATGTAGAAGGTTGAAGGGGCTGAAGAAGTATGGGTGGATGTTTTTCACCGGTGATGGAGAGTTTTACGGCAGGAGTTTTATGAAAAGGAGCTATTTTTTTATATATTCATGTATGATATTTTATAACTTATATAAATAATTTTAAGTTCTATGGCCTATATTCGGGAGGGGGACATGAAGCGAAAAAAAGTGTTGTACGGGATTCTGATGTCTCTCGTCCTTGCGTGGCTGCTTTTCATCCCGGTTAAAAGCTACGCACAGGAGAGGATACCGATACCGCGAATTGGGATCACACTCGATGAAGCCCAGCAGCCGCGTGACGTTGCCCTCTCGCTGGAGATACTTTTTCTTCTTACAGTTCTCAGCCTTGCCCCTGCAATTATAATCTCGGTTACCTCGTTTACAAGAATTGCAATTGTGTTTTCTTTTCTCAAGAGAGCGTTGTCAACGCAGCAGGAGCCTCCGAATCAGATCATGATGGGCCTTGCGATATTTCTCACCATTTTCATTATGGCACCTACAATAAAGGATGTGAACGATACAGCAATAAAACCATACTTCAATAATGAGATCAACGTGCGTGAGATGTATGCGCGCGGAATTGTACCGATACGGCAGTTTATGTTCAGGCAGACCAGGGAAAAGGATATTGCACTCTTTTTACGGCTTGGGAATGTCGAACGTCCGAGAAATCAATCAGAGGTGCCCACTTATGTTATTATTCCGGCATTCATGATCAGTGAATTAACAACCGCTTTCAAGATAGGAATACTATTATTTATTCCGTTTATTATCATTGACCTGGTTGTTGCCAGCACGCTTATGTCAATGGGTATCATCTTTCTGCCGCCCGTGTTCATCTCGCTCCCGTTCAAGATAATCTTGTTTATTCTGGTGGACGGCTGGCACCTGCTGACGTATCAGCTGGTCAACAGTTTCAGATAGTACAAATAGTAAAGAGGAGCAGCGTATGACAATCGGTTTTGCAGCCACCTTGATGGGGCGTGCCGTCTTTCAAATACTGCTTATTGGCGCCCCAATGCTCGGGCTCAGCCTGATGGTTGGGCTTACGGTAAGCATTTTTCAGGCGACAACCTCGATTCAGGAACAGACATTGACATTTGTGCCGAAGATTGTCGTTGTGCTCGGTTCTCTGATCATATTCGGAACATGGATTTTCAACAGCATGGTCAATTTTACAATGAATATATTCGCCCTTATTCCTGATATGGTTAAATAACTGACACAGCAACAGATGCTGAACCTGTTATGGAAGGACGGCGCCTGATGGATTTTTTCGTCCAGTATTTTCAGATATTTCTTCTGATACTGGTTCGCATGTTCGGAATGTTCGTGGTTGCTCCGTTTTTTTCGAGCGGTGTCATACCGCTTCGCATACGGGCTGTGTTTTCAGTGTATGTAGCGGCCTGCATATTTCCGGCGGTCTCACGTACAATTGTGAGCGTTCCGGAAAATATGTATTCCTACGCATTACTGGTAATTTCGGAGGCCGTTATTGGGATACTTATCGGCTTTTTTATTTCAATTATATTTGCAGCATTTCAACTTGCTGCGAGATTTTTCAGTTTTCAGATGGCGCTTGGAATCGCAGAGGTTATCGATCCTTTCTCTCAGGTGGGTATTACACTTGTCGGCCAGATGTGGACGCTCATGGGGATAATGATTTTCATCGCAATTGACGGACCCCATATGCTTGTTCTGGCAACATACGAGAGTTACAGTACGATTCAACTCTTTCAGATACTGAGGGACAGCGGTGTGATGTACAAAGCATTGATAAATACCTTTGGTGCAATGTTTATGGTCGCGTTGAAACTGTCGTTTCCTATACTTGCGACGCTTTTTCTGCTTGCAGTGACGCTCGGTCTTCTCGCAAAGGCTGCGCCACAGATGAATATATTTATGCTCGGATTTCCCATCCAGATCGGCGTCGGGTTTTTAATGATGATCATTGTCGTCGGTGGGGTTGCGCTCGGTATGAGCTCCGCCCTGGACAGGGCATTCAAAGACCTTTTCGCACTCATACGGGCATTTGGCGGTTGAAAAACTGTTTTTAATGATAAAGGGGAGGCATTACCGGAAAAACACCGGTATGTAAAGGGGTTCTTTCTCCAACGTTGTTCTACACAACTGAGAAAGCTGTGTTCAGATTTTTTTATGGCTGGTCACGAAAAGGGTACTATGGATAGTGTGAAATCATTTTTTCTGTTTGGTGTGCCGCAGATGGTGTGGGCAGAGATGAGTGCGCAAACGGATGTGTGCATGGGCACGCGTGCGGACCTGCATACCGACTTCCGGTTCAATCTCCAGCTCTTTGCAGCGGAGGATGAGGGGAGAACCGAAGAGCCTACTGAATACAAGAAAAGGAAGGCCCGCGAGGAAGGAAAGGTTGCCAAAACGCAGGAGCTTCCTTCAGCACTCATAATGTTGTTTGGCTTTTTCGTCATTTTCCTTTTTGCAAAGAGTATGCTCAAGAATACGATGCACATGATGGAGTTTTATCTGAACTCTGTGAACGATGTCGTCAACTCAGGAGAAAATCTGATTTTCCTGTTCAAACCGATTCTACCCCTCCTGCTGCGTCTTCTCGGCCCGGTGATGGGCGTGGCGTTCATTGGTGCCCTGATCGGAAACGTGGTTCAGGTGGGTTTCAAGTTTTCCGTAAAACCGGTACAGCCGGATTTTACACGAATCAATCCGAATCCCGTCCGCTTTTTTCAGAATATCCTGTTTTCAAAGCAGGCGGCGGTCAACCTGGGGAAAGCGATATTCAAGATTGTGGCAATCGGTGCTGTTTCTTTTCTAGTTATACGTAATGATGTGGGTATTATTACGAAAACGCTCGATATGGGGCTCGCGCAGAGTCTCTATCTGCTTGTTTTCATCGCCTTCAAGCTCATAATGGTCGTAAGCGGAATACTTCTTGTGCTTTCCGTGCCGGACTATCTGTTCCAGCGGATGCAGCACATAGAATCTCTTAAAATGACCCGTCAGGAATTGAAGGAAGAACGCCGAATGCTGGAAGGTGACCCGCTTTTGCGCGCTCGTATGCGCGAAAAGCAGAGGGCATACGCGAAGAGAAGAATGATGCAGGAGGTGCCCACAGCTGATGTGGTAATCACCAACCCGGTGCACTATGCGGTTGCATTGAAGTACGATTCGCTCAAAATGAGCGCGCCGGTCTGCGTTGCAAAGGGGCAGGATTTGATTGCTCAACGAATTAAGCAGATCGCCCGAGAGCACGATGTTGTCGTTCATGAAAACAAGCCGCTCGCACGAGAGCTGTATAAGCGGGTTGAGATAGGAGATGAAATTCCTGATGACATGTTCACTCTTATTGCCGAAGTGCTTGCATTTGTGTACAAGCTCAAGAAACGTGAGGCGGTATAAAATTGGCGAATTTACCTGACGGCATGTATCTCTGGCGGGATATGCCACTTCGCGACCGAGTATCTGTAAGTAACTTGGCGAGAAGTGACTTAGAAGGGACCGGGTTTGCATGAATATTTTTTAAATTATCCCGATAATTAAATGAAGGGAGAGCATACAGCTGAATAAACAGGGAGGGGGCTATGGCTGATGCAGTTCCAACACGAGTATGGTGGCAGAGAACAGATATCTTGATCGCAGTTGGCGTTGTTTCGATTGTGCTCATGCTTATCATTCCAATCCCGGCAATGCTGCTCGACTTTCTAATCTCCGTAAGTTTCGCACTGGGCCTCATTACAATTATTACCGTCATGTATATGAAACGCGCCATTGATCTCTCGGTATTTCCCTCTCTGCTCCTCGTTTCGACCGTCTACAGGCTGGCGGTCAATGTTTCGTCCACCAGATTGATACTGCTCCAGGGGCCGGCGTTTAACGGGAGGATCATCCGGGCATTCGGCCAATTCGTGGTTGGGGGAAATTACGTTGTCGGTATTATCATATTTCTCATCCTCATCGCTGTACAGTTTATCGTTATCACCAAAGGTGCAACACGTGTTTCGGAAGTTGCAGCCAGGTTCACTCTTGATGCAATGCCCGGAAAGCAAATGGCGATCGACGCTGACGTTTCAGCAGGACTAATGACAGAAGAGGAAGCCATCCAGAAGAGGATAGATATACAGCGTGAGGCGGATTTTTACGGCGCCATGGATGGTGCCAGCAAGTTTGTGCAGGGGGACGTGCGGGTCGGCCTCCTTATTACGATCATCAATATCGTTGGCGGCCTTATTATCGGTATTGCAATGCGGGGCGAAACCCTGAAAAGCGCTGTTTCGACATACACGATGCTTACCGTCGGCGACGGTCTCGTTTCACAGATTCCGTCCCTCATGATGTCGACTGCAACGGGCATTATCGTGACACGTGCGGTGTCGAAGGATGATCTGGGTACCGAGATTACCACCCAGCTTTTAGGCCAGCCGCGAACGCTGTGGATTGGCGCCGGCTTTCTTCTTTTCCTTGCCATACTTCCCGGTTTTCCAAAGATACCCCTCATTGTTCTCGGATTGATTCTTGCTCTCATGGGGATATACCTGCGCAGAGGAATCAAGTTCGGTCCCGAAGAACCTGAACTGGCGGCAAAAGAACGTGAGGAACCGGGCAGAGGACCGGAGAGTGTTGTCGGACTTCTCCAGATAGACCCGATTGCACTTGAAATAGGATACAATCTTATACCGCTTGTGGATCCCGATCAGGGGGGGGATCTTCTGGAACGGGTGACCATGATAAGACGGCAGAGCGCGATAGAGCTCGGCCTCATATTTCCGCCCATCAGGATACGTGATAATATGAAGCTCGATCCGAACACCTATTCAATCAAGATAAAAGGGGTCGAAGTGGGTGCCGGGACGATAAAAATGGGCAAGTACCTTGCGATGAATCCCGGCAGCGTCACCGAGAAAGTCGGGGGAGAAGAAACTGTCGAACCGGCATTCGGCCTGCCGGCTATATGGATAGATGAGGACAACAGAGAGAAGGCAGAACGTCTTGGATTTACGGTAGTCGATTCACCATCCGTCATTGCAACTCATCTGACGGAAATAATAAAGGTCTATGCGAGCGAGGTGCTCGGGAGGCAGGATGTACAAACCCTGCTTAATTCATTGAGCAAGGACTATTCGGCGGTTGTTGAAGAGATTAAAAAGGTGAATGCGACTGTCGGTGACATACAGAAGATCTTGAAGGGGCTTTTGCGGGAAGGTGTGTCCATTCGTGACCTTGTCACCATTCTTGAAACGATTGCGGATTATTTTCCCACAGTGAAAGATCATGATGAGCTCATCGAGCTTGTGCGCCAGGCGCTCTCACGACAGATATGCCAGCAGTTCTCAACCGAAGGGAGGAAGATACCGGTTATCACCCTATCAAAAGAGGTTGAAGAGGAAATCAAGAAGGCTCTCGTGGAAACTGAAGTGGGCAAGCGCTTTGCGATGGAGCCATCCGCCCAGAAGAAGCTCCTTGAACGGATCAGCGACGAAGTGCAGAAGATACGGAAGAGAGGCTTGAAACCGGTGTTTCTGACATCCCCCGATGTGCGGGCCTTGTTCAGAAATATAGTTTCTAATATAGTACCGAATGCTGCTGTTTTGAGCAGCTTCGAAATCGTCCCTGATATACGTCTGGAGGCAGTAGGAACTATTGCATTCTGAAAGAATCGCATTTTGAAAGGGAGAAGGAGCAAATGGTGTATAGAACTTACAAAGCACCCACCTATAAAGAGGCGGTTGTGAACGCGAAGATGGATCTCGGGAGTGATGTTTACATAATAGGAAGAAAAGATATAAAAGAAGGCGGCTTTTTAGGCATGTTTAAAAAGCAGTATACAGAAATCACGGTTGCAAAAAATGAAGACATAAGTAAAGCGCTTTCACGTAAGATAAAGAACAGGCAAACATCAGAACAGGGTGAGGAAAAACCAGAACAGCAGAATTCCACGCCTCAAGGAGGGATACCTCAAGGAGGGATACCTCAAGGAGGGAGACCTCAAGGAGGGATACCTCAAGGAGGGATACCTCAAGGAGGGATACCTCAGGGGGATGGTCCCCGAGGGGATGGTAGCATGTATATCCCATCTACTCATGAAAGGGATACCAAAGGAGAGCTGTCTGGTGGTTTCAAGGAGGGAGACCTCAAGGAGGGATACCTCAAGGAGGGAGACCTCAATTCAGTAAATATTATCTCCGAGCTGGAGCGGATAAAAAAACAGCTTGACAAGATTATGATTAATAAAGGCGGGGAAGATAATCCTTCCCTGAGCAGGCTTATTCAACTGCTCAAGGAAAATGATTTTACTGATGACTATATCGATGGTATACGGAGCACATTCGAAAAGGAACTCACTCTGAAAGATATCAGCACTCCTGAAATATTCAGTGAGCGGGTTAAGAACTACATACTGACCTCGATTGATGTTTCGGGACCGATCGAGATCGGCTCATCAAAACCAGAAATTGTCGTGCTCGTCGGTCCGACAGGTGTGGGTAAAACGACAACCATCGCAAAACTCGCAGCGTCCTTCGGGGTACTGCAGAAAAAGAAGCTCGAGCTTATAACCATCGATTTTTACCGAATAGCTGCAATTGAGCAGCTTGGAAAATACGCCGAATTGATGCAGCTCCCATTTACACCGGTCAACACACGCGAGGAGTTTAAAAGTGCGGTGAAGAATAGCAGCGCAGAGCTCATTTTTGTCGATACTGTCGGACGTTCCCAGAGGAACAATATGGGACTTGCAGAATTGAGGAATATATTAGATGGTATCAAGGCGCCTATGGATATTCACCTGGTACTCAGCGCGACGACGAAATACCGTGATACGATCGACGTGGTCACGCGATTCAATCAGCTTCTGTACAACAAAATCATCATCAGCAAGCTCGATGAAACGAACACAGTCGGAAGCCTTCTGAGCGCTTTGCAGGACAAGAAAATCTCCTATCTTACAACCGGACAAAGTGTGCCGGATGATATAGAAATAGCCAGCAAGGAAAAGCTGTACGAAATGATTGCGCTCGACGGTCTGGGAGACGGCCCGGCAGGCTAAAGCCCTGGAATTCGGTTTCGAACGGAGGAGTCAATGAACGATGCTGTTCATCAGGATCAGGCTGAACGGCTTCGCCTGATTATGAAAGAGAAAAACGGTCAGGCTGAGACAGCCTATGCCCGGCAACCGCGAATAATAACCATTTCGAGTGGAAAAGGCGGTGTGGGTAAAACTAATATCGCAATAAATCTTGCGATTGCCTTTGCACAGATCGGTAAAAAGGTGGTCGTAATGGATGCCGACCTTGGACTTGCCAATGTCAATGTCATTCTCGGTATCATCCCGAAATACAATCTTTACCATGTTCTGAAAAAACAGAAAAAATTACGGGAGATAATAGTCGATACAGAATACGGAATACAGATCATCGCAGGTGCATCCGGATTCTATCAGTTAGCCAGTCTCGAAGAGGATGAGCGAAGTGCCTTTGTGGATAATTTGAAGGACCTTGCATATGCGGATATTATTCTCATCGATACCGGCGCAGGGGTTTCACCAAATGTTCTCACCTTTCTCAAAGGCGCTGATGATGCAATAATAATCACCACGCCGGAACCTACGGCCATAACCGATGCCTACGGCATTATAAAGAGTATTTCAACTGAGGTAAATGGGCCTAATATACGGCTCGTGGTCAACAGGGTAAACTCTATCATGGAGGGGAAAAAGGTTTCCGATCGGGTGATTAACATAGCGGGTCAATTTCTGAACATCAAGGTGAACAACCTCGGTTTTGTCTTTGAGGACAGCGTGGTTCAGCATGCCGTCGTGAAACAGGACCCGTTTATGCGGAGCGCGCCGAACAGCAAGGCTTCACAATCTATCAAACATCTTATGAGCAGACTGGCAAACATCGACTATCAGGAAAGCGGAGGGTTCGGAAGGTTTCTGAAGAGTATATTCGGGGGTAAACTGTAGGCAAGCGAAGATTTACCGATTGATTTTTCCTGTAAGTGGTGTATTGTTATATTGTTGGGGAAGTATCTTCAATAGAATTGAAAAGGAATCGATGGTGTCGACAAAACTGGACAGCAGAATACGGTACATTATCTTTGGTACCCTGGGAGCATTTTTACTCTCAATCCTTGTGGGATTGTTTTCAAAGAATCCCTTTGGAATTGTTTTTATTCGCGCAGTTGTGTCGTCATTCATATTCGGTTTTATACTTTTTGGCGCATGGCAGTTGATAAAGAGATATATTCCTGAAATTCTGGCGGTACAGAGAGAAGAGAATACATCGGGTGCTGTCCACCATGATCGAACCGGTGGTTTAGAAGAATTTACAGACGCCGGGAGAAGCGAAATCGGGGAGGGTGCCCGGAGGGCTGCTGAATTTTCTCTTGGGTCAGGGGAGGATGGTTTGCAGTTTCCGGAAGGCAATACCGAGGAAGAGCAGGCTGGAGACAGCGAGCTTCCATCTCTCGATAAACTGATTGATGAAGAAGAAGTGCTGCCCGATGAACTTATTGGAGAGGAAATCGAGAAGAGCAGCTCACCGAAGGGTGACTATATCGATATAGGTGCTATGAAGTTTCCAAATGAGCCCGAAACACTTGCGAAAGCGGTAAAACAGATAATGAACCAGGATTAATATGAATAACGAAATGGTAAATGAGTTGGTAGAGACAACGGGGTGCGACGATTTTCTTGCAAATATGCTGCTTCGTTTCACCGGGGGGGATGTCGATGGTGCACGGAGAATAATCGAAGCTGTTCCAAAGGATATCTTCGCTGTCAAACTCAAGTTTATAACGCAAATTACCGGCTATTATGGCGCCTGTTTTTTCTGCTTCGATCAAAAAGAGCAGAGAATTAACCGCTTTGTCGCAGTAATAAGTGATGACAAAGAAATCGGCAAATTCGATCTGCAAACAGATTGGTATAATTTTGAGGAGCAGCTCTATAGCTATTCTCGAACAAAGAAGATCGACGGAGTCAAGATCGATCAGCTTAAAAATCTGTTTGTGAGCAGCGAGTTTATTTCTCGAATTTCGCCGTTTTTAAAACCGGAACAGCCTGTTCGAAATGATCTATTAAATAATCTGATTGTCGATGAGCTTTACAATGTTTTTGCTGATACGAATATAGCGGTGAAGTTCGATATCGAGAAGACCGATGCGTTCAGGTTGAACAAAAACCGAGATCTGCGGAGCGAGGAGACGGAAACCGGTGAATCGCTCAGCACTGAGGGGGCGGACAGGGAAAAAACCGGGTATGAGGAAAGGAAGGATCAATCTCTTATTGTGCTGCGAGTAAGCCCCGTTCTCTCTCCGGTCAGTGGTTCTGAAGTCAAGGACCTCGAGTTCGGGGATGAGATTCAGGTGCGAATCACTGATGAAAGAGACATTGCAGATTACCTGGCCGAACTGATCGGGGGAAAGGTCGACCGTATACGCGTTCCCGTGTTCAGCAAGATTATTGAGGTAAAAGAGCTTGAAGGCGACAGTGTCGGTGTTTTCACACAATTTGGCCCGGGGATATTCGGCATGTTCAAAGTACCTGCGGACGCCAAGATTGTCACAAAGATAAATGAGGAGGGATCCCGCGCACCGGTTCATGGTGGACGGAGGGAGATCAATCCGCTGATTATTGTCGGTGGTATTGTTGTTGTCATTGTTATTTTTATACTGTTGATTTTTTTATCGAGGTAATCGGTACGGTTGCCCTCCCTGATCAGTACCGGCATAATACCGGATATGGAGATGGAAAGTGTTTGAAGATAAATCAGAAGAAGTGTTATGGAAACAATACAAAAGAGCAAAGGACCCCAAAATAAGGGAGCATTTTGTCACTCAGTATGCGCCTCTTGTCAAGTATGTAGCTGGAAAAATAGCGATCGGAATGCCCCAGAATGTCGACTTTGACGATCTCGTCGGATACGGTGTCTTCGGCCTCCTCGATGCAATCGATAAATTCGATCCGGATCGGCATATCAAGTTCAAAACGTATGCGGTAACGAGAATCAGGGGCGCGATCTATGATGAGCTGAGGTCGATTGACTGGGTGCCGAGGTCAGTAAGACAGAAGGCGAAGGAGCTCGAGCGGGTAATCGGAAAGCTGGAGAATAAGCTCGGACGGGCGGCGACGGATGAGGAAATCGCGAAAGAACTGGGAATATCCATCAAAGAGTTTCATACACTCATATTGAAACTCTCGGGGGCATCTGTGCTTTCGTTGAGCGATGTATGGTATGTCGGTGATGAGAGTGATAAGGTATCGGTCATGGAGACGATCGAAAGTCCAAAGAGCCTCAATCCGGATGTAATCGTTGAAAGGGAAGAGGTTAAAAACATAATTGTCCAGGCGATAAACGAGCTTCCCGACAAGGAGAAAAAAGTTCTTATTCTGTATTATTACGAGGACCTGACCCTTAAGGAAATCGGTGAGGTTCTCCAGGTGACGGAATCCAGGATTTCGCAGCTTCATACAAAGGCGATAATGCGGCTTAGAAGCAAACTCATGAATATCAAAAAGAGCATGGTGATATAAATGGCGTCTTCATTCGAGAAACTGCAGGAGGCATTGAGCGGTCTTGATTTCGATGTACCGGAATCAGGACAGCGGGATATGATTGAAGTTGAGGCCTATTCTATTGAAGAGGGGCTCGAAAAGGCGGCTGAAGCTCTGGGGGTCACCATAAGTGATCTGGAGTACGATATTGTCTCTCAGGGAAGGAAGAGCCTGTTCGGCAAACGCCCGTACTATCTTCGGGTTCGCATAGTAGGCCGCCTGGTATCGATGGAAGGTGAATCTACGGCCGTTGTCCCGACGTCTGAAGAGGCACGGGTTATACGAAAGGATGCGGACGGAATCTTCAAGGTCAAAATAACGAGAATCGGAGTTATGCTAAAGGTAGCGGCGCCGAGAGGAAGGGGAAGCAAGGTCCGGGTTGAAGATGTGCTCGGCGCGATAAGTGCGCGCGGAGTCACTGATTTTGATAAATCAAAGGTTGCAAAAATCGTTCGTGAAGCGGGCGGGGAGTATCAAAAAATTGGCGAGTGGGTGCGTGTAGAGAAGAGTGATTCACGCTGCATAATAGAGGTTTCCGACAACGATATGAAGGCGTTTATGACCGTAATCCCGCCGAAACCAAGGGGACGGGTGCTTGACATTGACGACGTGCTCGAGTCTCTGAATGACAAGGGTGTTGTATACGGCATAAAGCACGACGTTATACAGGAATCCTTAGAAGAGGGGGTATTCAATGTGCCCATCCTCGTTGCGGAGGGTAAAAGGTCTGAAGACGGGGCTGAAGCGAAAATCGTGTATAATTTCAGGACTGAGAAGAAGGTGCACCTCGAAGAAGATGAAAAGGGCCAGGTGAATTTCAAGGACCTCGATCTGGTCGAAAACGTTGTGGCCGGTCAGCTTTTAGCGACAAAAACTCAGGCAACCGAAGGCACCCCGGGTAGAACAGTAACTAACAGGAGTCTCGAAGCAAAACCCGGGGTAGATGTCGAACTTATCCCCGGCAAAAATACTGAGCTCTCATCCGATGGAATGAGTATTATTGCCAATATAAACGGGCAGGTTGTCCTGTCCAATGATAAGATCAATGTAGAACCGATCTATGCGATAAAGGGTGATGTTGATATACATACGGGAAATATACTCTTTCTCGGAACGGTGATCGTGCACGGGAATGTGGAAGACGGCTTTTCCATAAAGGCTGCGGGTGATATAGAGATAAAGGGAAGTGTCGGTAAGTGCCTTCTTGATGCCGAGGGTGATATTTCCATAAAGCAGGGCGTTATGGGCAAGCTCGGTGGCTCTATTAAATCCGGCGGAAATGTAGCCTCGAAATTTCTGGAACAGGTAAAGGTAATTGCGGAAAAAAGCGTGTTCGTACAGGACGGTATTATGCACTGCGATGTTGACGCAACCGAGAAAGTTGTCTGTTTCGGTAAAAGAGCAACGATTGTGGGCGGGAGAATACGGGCCGGAGAGATCGTAAATACAAAGACACTCGGGTCTGTTTCATTCACCGAAACCATTGTTGAAGTCGGGGTTGATCCGAAATCCCGGCAGCGGCTGTTTGAAATAGATAAGGAGAAAACTGATCTCGAGAACAACCTCGAAAAGCTCACTGCCAATATCACCACACTTCAAAATCAGAAAAAAATAAAGCGAAGCTTTACGGAGGAGAAGGAGCAGCTTCTTGAAAAGATGCTCTCTTCCCGTGAGGAACTGACGATCCGGTTGAGTGAGATCAATGAGGAGATGAACGAGCTCAAGTCGTATCTCAAGCTGTTAAGGACAATAGGCAAAGTGTCTGTTTCAAAGAATGTATATCCCGGTGTGAGAATCGGCATCAAGGATATAAACTACGATGTATCCAATGAGTTTAAATATGTCACCTTCGTGCTTGAGAGTGGCAGAATACGGATGAGGAAGTACGAAGATATTGATATTGAGGAAATTCTCGGAAAGAGGGTGCGTACCTGATGGCGATACTGCCGGTTGACATTCAGGCCCTGCTTGTGAGAATGGATAGTGTGAGCAAGGTGCAGCAGATGCAGCAGGAAGGCGTTGTTCTTGCGCAGGCTGTCAAAGGTGGTGAATTGAGTGAGCTCTCGCATATCGAGTCGAGCCGTGTAAACGATGTTAAACCGCATCCGGATGGAAACAACAAGATAGAAGATGAACAGAAAAAGCAGAAGAAGGGATACGTACAAAAGCGAAAGCAAAACGGCGGCGGGAAAAAGGAAGAGGAACGAAAGAAGTTTGAGGAGCCCTATAAGGGCACGCATGTCGATATCAAGCGGTAAAACTGTTGATAACCGGACTCATTTCGAAGCCGTCGGTAGAGGAGAGGTTGTTCTTTCCGGCTATAGAATAATTGGTGAATATGTCGATTTGGCATGTACTGTGCACTCGGTGAACATTGTTCGGTGAATATTCTTTAAGAAATGAGACATTTTCAAAATAATGAGATTGAAAAATGAACTACGCTCTGCTTTTTTCGGCCAACTGTATTCTTCTTTTTATTGTATACGTCGTTCTGAACAGCAGAATACGAAAAAATAGTGCTTCCGGTATTCTTGGGCGGTATACAAGGGAAGTGGAAAATTTAATTGTCGAATTGAACAGTGCACTTGATGATGCCGTCAAAGTATCTGAAGAAAAAGTCGAGGAACTGAGAAAGGTCATTGCAGCTGCTGAAAAACTCCTGAAAAAACCTGCAGTTAAAAAGGCACTTGCAGATAAACAGGCCTCAACTGTTTCTCATGCAGGAGAGAGTGCAGTGGCTGCACTGAACGGAGATACCGCCTTCTCTCAGGAACCGCCCGAATCAGTCAATCTGCTGAAAAAAACCAGGCAGTTAAAGTCAATGGGATACTCAAAGGAGGAGATTTCCCGCATTCTCAAAGTACAGCGTGCTGAAATTGATTTTCTCGAATCTATTGGCAGGTAAGTGGTACGGTTCGGTATTTTCCTGCTTGACTCACACCTGTTTTTTGTTATATTCATATGCGAGTAAACCGGCCCGGGTGGTGGAATTGGTAGACACGCTAGCTTGAGGGGCTAGTGGCCGATAGGCTGTGCGAGTTCAAATCTCGCCTCGGGCAACATAAAGTCAGTATGCTTTTTTTAAAATTTCCTTTCATTGCCCCCGGTTTTTCTCCTTTCTCCGGGGGTATTCTTTGAACCCTCCTTTCTCCACCGCCGATTCGCGAGTTCTATAAAAATCTTTATAAGCTGTAATGCAGATGTTATTTTATGATGGCTGTCTTTGGTTTTTACCGGGCGGCACTATATAAAAAAGAAAAAAGAGGAGAATGGCGGGGAGATGTATCTTCCCATCGTCGGACATTCTCTGGCTATTATAGTAAGGCTTGAGGTTCCTGATTTCTGGGGGGTGAACCCGGAACTGCTGCAGCATGAACAGATGACGGGATTAAGTGCCGTGGCTGCAGATGGATTTGCGGGCCGTCCAGAAAGCGGCTGTTGATTGCAGTGCAGTTAATGAAGAATCCCTCGAACCGGGCATGCTCGACCTGACGGCGAATAAAATCATCATGGGGCTGCGGTAGCTGCTATTCGAAAAAGAATGAAAGGTTGCGGATATATGGGTGAACTCTGGGGTTTTTTGCTGTTATTCGCTCCGATTGCCGTTCTCGTCGGTATAGCAGCGGCATCTATCTCTTTCAGCGCATGGAATATTGTTGTGCCGCTTCTTTTCGTGGGTTTCAATTTCAATGTGCATGATGCAATCACCCTTTCCGTTATAATGGATCTCACCAATGCGTTTATCCTGACGGTTGTGTTTTCCCGGCACAAAAAGGTGAATTTTCAGGACGGGATCAGATTGGTGATTCCGGCACTGGCAGGTGCAGGCGTCGCATTTTACTTCTCGAGCAGGTATCTGATCCAGAATCCGGATAAGCTGAAGGGAGGAATCGGGTATTTTGTTCTTTTGATAGGCGTTTATTTCATCATGAAAGGGGTGCAGGGCCTGAAAAGAGAGAAAGGAAACGGAAATCAAGGCTCGAAATATTCGGTTGTCATCCGGAAGGCAGCAGAATTTCTTCAGAGAATCGGTACGCCGGTGCTGATAGGTGCAACGGCCCTGTTTGGAGCTCTGGGGGGTCTTGTCGGTATGGGAAGCGGTACTAATTTCACCGTCACACTACTCCTGTTTTTACCGGGCTACACACTTTCAAGGGCAACGGGAACGGGCGCGTTCATGATGCTCATTCTGATGGGACTGTGCGCGGTTCTATTCGGCATGCACAGCAGCCCCAGGTTTTTATGGCGGTATGTTCTGCTTTCGGTACCTTTCTCTTCAGCGAGCGCGGTTATCGCGAGCAGGTATACACTGAAACTATCAAAAGACAAACTGCATCTGATGGTCGGTGTGGCGGTTTTTTTCGCAGGGGTTTTCTCATCAGTGCAGAGTCTCATCCTGTAGATTCTGGATCATGCGCAGAGCCTGAGTATTTCCTGCACCTCTTTCTTGCCAATATCCTTATGCTCTCCGAGAATATCCCCGCGTCTTGCGAGATTATCCGCAGCCGTCATACAGGAATCGGGAGTTAGTTTATAGTCCTGCAGTCGCGTCGGCATGCCGATACTGTTGAAAAATGAAACTGTTTTCTCGATCGCCTGGTCTATCGCCTTTTCGGGATCAGACTCCGTTATCCCCCATATACGCTTGGCATACTGCAGGATCTTATCTTTCTTTTTCTCTCGCTGATGCTGCATGACAGCCGGTAGTATTATGGCCAGGGTCTGGGCATGGTCGAGCCCGTGCAGTACAGTCAGTTCATGTCCTATCCTGTGGGTGGTCCAGTCTTCCACTGCGCCGCACACAATGGTGCCGTTCAATGCCTGAGTTGCGCACCACATGATATTCGCGCGTGCGTTGTAGTCCCTGGGGTTTTCTTTTACAAGCGGCGCCTGCTCTATAAGGGTGATTAAAATAGCTTCAGCCTGCCTGTCCTGGAGTGGTGTATGGACGTCGCAGGTTAGATACTGCTCGATAACATGAATATAGGCGTCCACTATCCCGTTTATGACCTGGCGTTCCGGGAGTGAATACGTTGTTTCCGGGTCAAGGATAGAAAATCGCGGATACACATGAGGACTGGAAAACGCAAGCTTTTCGCCCCGTGCTCTCCTTGAAATAACAGCGTTGCCGTTCATTTCCGAACCGGTCGCAGGAAGGGTGAGTACACATCCGATCGGAAGAGCCTTTTTCACTGTTTTTTGAGCTCCCTCGGTGAGAATATCCCATGGGTCTTTACCTGTATAATAAGTCGATGCAGCGATGAATTTCGTTCCATCGAGCACCGATCCCCCTCCTACCGAAAGTAGAAAATCAATACCCTCGTCTTTAACTACTCGGGCAGCTTTCAAACAGGTTTCGTACTCTGGATTCGGCTCGATACCGCCAAATTCATGAATAGAATATTTCTTGAGCGCGTCCGTCACCTGATCGTACACGCCGTTTCGTTTTATCGATCCACCCCCGTATGTCATCAGTATCTTCGATCCAGGATCGAGAACTGTTTTGAGTTGTGAGATAGAGTTTTTACCAAAGATGATTTTTGTCGGGTTGTGAAAGGTGAAGTTATTCATATACAAACCTCCGTCCTGTAATAGAGTGTAGAAAATTAAGCATAGTTGTGTTATGCTAAAATGGACTCCAGGTTTTTTATGATGTCGTATACATGTGCAGTCCATCCTGCTTATGTGTAATTCAACTGCTTACCCATATTCAAGATATACAATTTTACCTTGTTCTGCGAGAATAATTTTCAATGAGGTGCGATTGTTTTAGGGGAAGAGGTTTTACGAACATACAGGATTATACAGAATAATGCATCAGCCCGTGGTCTGCATAGTTTTGTCGGCACAACAAAACGGAGAAACCATATATATTTACATCGAGATTTCCTACGCTGTGATGTTAAAATACTTACCGGTTTCATTGAACCGCATTTTTTTGCAGGATTTTCAGGCGACGGTAAAGCGGTTATGCCGGGCCTTGCTTCTCTTGAAAAAATACGGAAAAGAAACGTCGATTTGCGTATTGCCCGAAGGGCCGCTCACAACATCCGGTATTGATACAGGCTTGTAAACATCCGATGCCCAGCAGGCTGCATGCCGGCTGGACATTCGATTTTATCATTTTACTTTTTTTATACAAGCCCACTCTGTATCCTTGCGGCTTTGATTGCGTTTTTCATGAGCATCATGTTTGTGATAGCGCCGACACCGCCGGGTACGGGAGTGACTTTTGCAGCTTTTTGGCTGACGCTTTCAAAGTCGATATCTCCGACGGTTTTGGTTTTCGGTTTTCCCTTTTCATTCAGGATGGGATTGCCGCTTTCATCAAGCATCTTTACTCTGTTGATACCGACATCGATGACAAAGGCGCCTTCCTTGATATGGTCTGCGGTTATAAGGCTGGCCTTTCCTGCTGCAACAATAAGAATATCTGCGCCCCTTGTATGCTTTTCGAGATTACCAGCCATCGAGGTAAAAATATGCGTGGTGCTAATGGTTGCATTCCGATTGAGACAGAGTATTGAGATGGGCTTTCCCACAATGTTCGAATGCCCGACAACTACTATCTCGGCGCCTTCGAAATTTATCTTCTCTCTGTCCATTATCTCAATACATGCCGACGGTGTTGCAGGTGCGAAGGTGACTTCTCCGAGAGTCAGCTTCCCCATGTTATAGGGATGAAAACAATCGATATCCTTGTTTACATCAATAGAATTGATAATTGCGTAATCTGAAATGTGTTCCGGAAAAGGTCGAAGTGGCAGTATGCCGCTCACCTTTTTGTCGTTGTTGAGGTCTTTCACTATCTGTACCACGTCGTTCTCATGGGCATCTTCAGGTGGATTTGCATTAATGTATTCGACACCCATTTCCCCACAGAATCGTTCGACCTGACCGCGATACATTCTTGCACCAAAGTCGTTTCCAACAAGTACTGTTGCAATTCCAACAGCGGCACCCTGTTCTTTCACATTCTCGATATCTTTCTGTAGTTCCTCTTTAATCTGATTCGCAATTGCTACACAATCGATTACTTTTGCACTCACTTGTTCCCTCCATTTAAAATAAGTTTCTGGTTTATCCAACCTTCAGCCGGCCGAACGGGGACATTCGAGCCGGAAGTTTACTTGCCTGCTGATAAGAGATTGTAATACAAATTAAAACTTTGTCCACTGAAAATAAAGGCAGTTATGCCTGACCGAGCTGCTCCAGTGTGGCAGCAACTGTTTTCTCCCGTATTTTCCTGGCTTCCTCGAGTATCTCCCCGAGCCTTTTTTCTGTCTTTTCGATGTACTCTCTATTCTTCATCCAGCTGAAGTTGATGCGCACGTTTATCATACCGCCGATTGCAGCGGCCTCTGCGAAGAGAGCAGAAATAGCACCGTCAGTAATCGCCATTTTGTTTCCCCGTGCATGCACTTCGCGGGCAAGACGGGAAACCTCCAGGCTCTTTTCCATTATTGCAAGCGGGACCTCGGATGCCTTGATAAGGCCACTCTCGATTGCCTCGGTGCGCGCTTTTTTCTGTTCTTCACTGTTTTTAGGCATTTTAAATGCCCGTGCTGCGTCGTCGAACGCCTCTGTATCCTTCTGAAGGAGGTTGAGCAGCTCGTTTTTGAGGCCATGCGCCTTTTTCAGATTCTCCGCCATTTCCCTGTGCACGTCCTCGTACCCCTTTTTGTCGACAGTAAGAGCGGAAAGCATACCGGCAAGACTGGCTGCAACGGCACCCACCAGGGCTGATGCGCTTCCGCCTCCCGGTGCTGGACTGTTTGAGCAGAGTTTTTCCAGGAAGTAATTTAGTGGTTTTTCGGTGTACATTGCACCTCCCCTGATGTGAAATGAAATAAGATTTTACCCTGTTTTATTATACTGAAATATTGCTAATTCGTTAACAATTTTAAGGGAGCGCTTCACCCTGTATGCAGCGATGAAATCTCGGTTCGTATGCACGATTATATGGAGAACCTCCATCATTTTAGTATTTGTTTTATTCAGTGATTTGTAATAGAATAATTTTTTATCGGAACAGTCTACAAAGAGTACAGAAGTCAGCAAGATTCAAGAAATTATGTCCATGAGGAGTTTTTCATGAAAAATATCGAGTCCATCGAAAATCAGTACAAATATGCCAGAGAACGCTACCATGAGATTGGCGTTAATCCTGAAGAGGCTATGAAAACGCTTGAGAGCATACCTCTTTCTCTGCACTGCTGGCAGGGCGACGATGTCGGTGGGTTTGAAACAGGTGGCGGTGTTTTGAGTGGCGGTGGAATACAGGCAACCGGACAGTACCACGGCAGGGCGAGGAACCACGTCGAGCTCAGGATGGATCTTCAAAAGGCCTTTTCATTGATACCGGGCAGCCATCGGCTCAACCTGCATGCTCATTACGGTGAATTCGGCGGTAAAAAGATCGACCGGGATGCGGTTGAGCCTGCTCACTTCCAGGGATGGATCGACTGGGCGCGTGATGTGGGAGTTAAGCTTGATTTCAATTCAACCTATTTTTCTCATCCGAAGGCTGAAGCCGGGTTTACATTGAGCAGTAAAGAAGCCGGTGTCAGAGCGTTTTGGATCGAGCATGCGAAACGGTGTCGCAAAATCAGCGCGGAGATGGGAAGACAGCTTCACAGTCCCTGTATCCATGATATCTGGATTCCTGACGGTGCAAAGGATATAACCATAGATCGTTGGGGGCATCGGGAGCTGTTAAAGGAATCCCTCGATGATATATTTAAAGAGCAGTTTGATTCTGAGGAGATGAAGGATGCGGTTGAAAGCAAGCTCTTCGGAATCGGGAGTGAGTATTTTGTCGTCGGCTCCCATGAGTTTTATCTCGGCTATGTGGTTTCGAGAAAGAAGATGCTGTGTATGGATATGGGGCATTTCCACCCTACCGAATCCGTGTCTGATAAAATATCAGCGGTTATGCAGTTTTCAGAGGAGCTCCTTCTGCATGTGAGTCGGCCGGTTCGCTGGGATAGTGACCATGTCGTAATTATGAGCGATGACGTGGTGTCCCTGACGCAGTCCCTGGTGAGATGCAGGCTGTTGAATCGTGTTCACCTCGCACTCGATTACTTTGACGCGAGCATGAACAGGGTAGGTGCTTATGTCATTGGTTCGCGCGCTGTTCAAAAAGCACTACTTTTTGCGCTTCTCGAACCGGTGTCACTGCTCAAGGAAAATGAAGAAAAGGGTGATTTCTTCGCGCGCCTCGCTCTTCTTGAAGAGATGAAAAGCATGCCTTTCCCGGCTGTGTGGAATTACTTTTGTTTGAAGATGGATGTGCCTGTCGGGACCTCCTACATCGATGAAATCGAGAAATACGACAATGATGTCCTTCATAGAAGGGGGTGATGTCGCAGTGAGCAGTACTTGATAACTTCAAACAGAGGTATTTGTTTATATACGATCCTGTTAAGGATACATCCTGTTAAGGATACATCCTGTTAAGGACGTACCCCACTCCCAAGTAGAAAGAAATAATTGACAAATAATTAACTATACAGTAGTTTAAGCTCCAAAATAACTTTAATGAGGAGGTGCTGCAATGGCATACGATGCCACCAAATTGGCTGACTGGCAGATCGCGGCGGAAGCGGAAAAACGCATGCCCACACCTGATGAGTGGCGTGAGAAGCTGGGCCTTGGAAAAGAAGAGATAATGGGGTATGGAAGGATCAGCAAACTGGACTTTATCAAAATAATCGACCGTCTGAAGAACAAACCTGACGGTAAGTACATCGAGGTGACTGCCATCACACCAACACCGCTTGGTGAAGGAAAGACGACTACATCGATGGGCCTCATAGAGGGGTTCGGCAAGAGAAAAAAGAACATAGGCGGTGCAATCAGGCAGCCGTCCGGCGGCCCGACTATGAATATTAAGGGGACCGCTGCCGGAGGTGGTAATGCGCTTTTGATTCCTATGACTGAATTTTCAATGGGACTTACCGGCGATATCAATGATATTACCAATGCGCATAATCTGGCAATGGTGGCGATCACCTCGAGAATGCAGCATGAGTTCAACTATAATGACGAACAGCTTGCGAAGAGAAACCTGAAACGTCTCGATATAGATCCGAGGCGGATGGAGATGAGATGGGCTATAGATTTCTGCGCCCAGGCCCTGAGAAATATAATAATCGGTATGGGCGGCAAGATGGACGGATTCATGATGTCCTCCGGTTTTCAGATTACGGTGAGCTCGGAGCTTATGGCGATACTCGCTATAGCGCGTGATCTGAAAGACCTTCGTGAGCGCATCGGGAAAATCACCATTGCATACGATAAAAAAGGCAATCCGGTCACCGCCGATGATCTCGAAGTTGGAGGAGCGATGACCGCATGGATGAGAAATGCCATCAATCCGACCCTTGCCTGCACAATAGAGTATCAACCATGCATGGTGCATGCAGGTCCCTTTGCGAATATCGCTGTGGGACAGTCATCCATCATTGCCGACCGTGTCGGCCTCAAGCTCTTCGATTACCACGTGACGGAAAGCGGATTTGCTGCGGACATAGGGTTTGAAAAGTTCTGGAATGTTAAGTGCCGGCTGTCAGGTTTGAAGCCGAATGTATCGGTTCTGACTGCAACGATACGTGCGCTGAAGATGCACGGCGGCGGCCCGAAGGTGGTTCCGGGACATCCTCTGCCGGATGAGTATACTAAAGAAAATCTCGAGCTTCTTGAAAGGGGTATAGAGAATCTCCTGCATCACATCGATGTAATAAAAGCATCGGGCATCAAACCGGTGGTATGCATCAACGCTTTTCATACAGACACGAAAGATGAAATCAAGCTGGTGCGAAAATACGCCGAGAAGGCGGGTGCGCGCTGTGCGCTCAGCGAACACTGGGCAAAGGGCGGTGACGGTGCGCTTGAGCTTACTGATGCGGTGATAGACGCCTGCGAGGAAAAGGTCGATTTCGACTTCCTGTATCCGCTCGATCTGCCGCTTCGAGAGCGTGTTGAAAGAATTGCGAAAACGGTGTACGGTGCAGACGGAGTTCACTGGATGCCGGATGCCGCAGAAAAGGCGAAAACCTTTGAGTCGGATCCGCAGTACAAAGATTATTACACCATGATGGTCAAAACACATCTGAGCCTTACCCATGACCCGACGCTGAAAGGTGTACCCAAGGGGTGGACTCTCCCGATTCGGGACATTCTTCTGTTCTCAGGAGCGAAGTTCCTCTGCCCTATGGCCGGATCGATCAGTCTCATGCCAGGAACATCGTCAAATCCCGCGTACCGAAAAGTCGATGTGGATGTGAATACCGGGACAGTTAAGGGACTGTTTTAGGCAAGGCTTTGTGAAGACTGATGCAGCACAGTTTATTCTGACCGGGAGTGATTCTTACAAGATGGACCGGGCAGTCCGGCCGTGATTTGGATTCCTGACAAATCGGAAGTCTGAAGGAAGCAAGGAAGGGTTTTTTTCGCGGCTTTGATACAACACAAGATATCGTACACAATACGCGGGAATGCAGTAATGATCTGTGTTTTTTTTTCCTTCAAAAAGGAAGTAGATTCCATCCTTGAGAGGATAGAAGGAATAACGGGGAAAAAAAATAAAAACTTCATGCTGTATGAAGGCTCTTTCAAAAATATCGAAGTACGTTTTGTGCGTACCGGTATAGGTTACCGGGAGATCAGCGATGATCTTCTTTTTGGATGTTCAGCAGTTATTTCAACAGGTTTCTGCGGCGGGCTTTCACCAAACCTTCAGGCGGGCGATATTGTATTATCGCGGGAAATTGTGTATGTGAACAGAAAAACGATTCAATCCATTCTGACCGGAGGGGTGAAAAATAATATCTTCAAGAGGAATCCGGTGCTGCAGGTCCCCTGTCCTTCCCCGTATGTGCGGGTTTTGAAAAATAGACTACAGAAAATGACATCTGCACAGAATAACATTCAGGTGCACGTCGGAAGGACAGTCACTTCCGAACGGGTGCTTCATGGCAGTGAAGAAAAAAACAAGATACATAATTATTTTGATGCAGTTGCCGTTGATATGGAGGATTTTTTTAGAGCCGCCTACGTACAACGAAGACAGATACCTGTAATCTGCGCGCGAACAGTTCTTGACCGGGCGGATGATACTGTACCCTCGATCAAATCGATAGCATCATTGTCAGCTATCCAGGG